>WNEZ01000006.1_pt1 | contig 241399 bp, 217 predicted proteins | sample 5400521 | NCBI WGS metagenome assembly WNEZ01 (sample SAMN13153339, study PRJNA577476) | soil metagenome | isolation source: 120 cm saprolite under Douglas fir tree site 2 hole 1 replicate 1 | place: USA:California | collected 2015-04-18
ACCTGCTCGAGTCGAACATGGACGTGGACCAGAAGCTGGTCATGGCCCACGTCTTCGGGCACGTCGACTTCTTCAAGAACAACTTCAGCTTCCGCCACACCAACCGCAAGATGATGGACGAGATGGCGAACCACGCCACCCGGGTGCGCCGCATCATCGACAAGGTGGGCCTCGAGCCGGTGGAGACGTTCATCGACCGGTCGCTGTCCTTGGAGAACCTGATCGACCAGCACTCGCCGCACTTCAAGCGGCGGGTCGAGAAGGACGGGGACGAGGAGGACAAGCCCATCGAGGTGCGCGGCTTCAAGGCCGACCGCGAGTACATGCAGGGCTTCATCAACCCCCGCGAGTTCCTCGACGAGCAGCGCAAGAAGCTGGAGGACGAACGGGCAGCGAAGAAGAAGTTCCCCGAGCGCCCGCAGCGCGACGTGCTGGAGTTTCTGCTGGAGAACGCGCCGCTGGAAAGGTGGGAAGCCGAGATCCTTTCGTTAATGAGGGAAGAGGCTTATTACTTTGCGCCGCAAGGGCAAACCAAGATCGCTAACGAAGGGTGGGCTTGCGTTATTAGTAATACGCCTGTTTTCAGTAGCTTAGGTATCATTGAAATGGGCGATGTCGTCACATTCGATAAAAATAATATAGAAGTCGGTGACGGGGAGCGCCGGCGGCGTGTGTATGACCGCAACGTGATCCCCGACCAGGAAACAATCACGGTGCGGACGCGTCGCGGGTTTGAGCTGACCGGATCCACCAATCACAGAGTGATGCTCGCTGATGGTGCGACTTGGCGGCGCCTGGATGAGCTGAAGATTGGTGACAAGACTGCCGTTGCGGGCGGAAACGACCTCTGGGCCTCCGAAGAGGTACCTGTCGCGTGGCGCCCTGACGATCGGACACGGTGGATTGCCGACGTGGATCCCGGGGTTGACGTCCGTGCGCCGACGTATCGCAATATGGCTCTCGATTTGTCGCTGGCTGACTACAGCGCTGGCTCTGCAGCGATCCGGAAGCTGACCCATGGACGCCGCAAGCCAATTCGAGTCCCAGCAAGGGTCGACATACGCGTCGCGCAGTTCTGCGGTTACCTTGTGGGCGATGGCCACATCAGCCGCGTGAAGCGCGAACTAGGCCTCACGACTGGTGACGAACCGCAGGCGCGTGCGTTTGCCGAGCTCGCGTACGAGCTGTTTGGTCTCATGACGCGCATGACGCTCGATGGTGGGCGCTGGCGTGTCATCATTCATTCGGAGACGCTTTCCGATCTCTTGGTGGAAGAGCTAGGTCTCACCACTGGGCCGAGCGCGCACGAGAAGCGAATTCCCCAGGCGATCCTGCGATCACCGAAACACATCGTCGCTTCCTTCCTCCGCGCCTATTTCGATTGCGACGGATACGCTGGCAAGTCGGGCGTGATTCTCAGCACGATGAGTAACATGTTGGCTAAGCAGGTCCAGCTTCTGCTGCTCAACTTCGGAATATTGAGTCGGAAGCGCCGTCAGAAGGATGGATGCTGGCACGTTCAGGTACTGGGTGCGTCGGCAGCAAAGTTCGCAACAGAGATCGGCTTCGGGCTTGAGCGCAAACAGCGAGCTCTCGAGAGCTACGTCTCCAACCGGCGCTGGTTCAAGAAAGAGAAGTGGGAGGACGAGGTCGTCTCGATCGAGCACGGCCGTGCGGATGTCTACGACATCTCCGTTGAGGGGACCCACCGGTACGCCGCGGCGGGGTTCATCAACCACAACTCGTTTTGGCACTCGAACATCATGACGCAGAAGGCGCTGAAGGACGGCGAGATCATCGACTACGCCGACCACCACAGCGGCACCATGGGGACCCGGCCGGGCGCGATCAATCCGTACAAGCTGGGCATCGAGCTCTGGCGCCACATCGAGGACCGCTGGAACAGGGGCCGGTTCGGCAAGGAATACGACGAGTGCGACGACCTGCGCGCCCGGCGCGCGTGGGACAAGAAGCTGGGGCTCGGGCGGCAGAAGATCTTCGAGGTGCGCAAGCACTACAACGACGTCACCTTCATCGACGAGTTCCTCACCGCCGACTTCGCCTCCGAGCAGAAGCTGTTCGTCTATGGCTTCAACGAGAAGGGCAACCGCTGGGAGATCCTCGACCGCGAGTTCCAGAAGGTGAAGCGCAAGCTGCTCCAGCAGCTCACCAACTTCGGCCAGCCGATCATCGAGGTAGTGGAGGGCAACTTCGAGAACCGGGGCGAGCTGCTGCTGGCACACCGGCACGACGGCGTCGACCTCCGCGTCGACTACGCCAAGGACACGCTGGTCAACCTGCAGGCGATGTGGCGCCGGCCGGTGGCGATCGTCACGCGGGTTGACGGCAAGGGCGTCCTGATGCGGTTCGACGGCCGCGACCACGCCGACCGCAAGGTCGATTACTGATCGGCACCGTTCCTGATCGTGGGGCTCATCGCCGCCACCCGGCGGATCCTGGTGGTGACCGCCGAGTTTTCCGTCACCGGCAAGGACGGCGGCGCGGAGCGCTTCCGCGACGGCATGCTGGAGGTCGCGCTCCTCACCTTGATGACGGTGGCGCTGGTCGGGTCGCTGCTGATGCTCCGGCGCGTGCGGGATCCCGGGAAAGCGGTCGCTCCGCGCTCGTAGCCGCGGACCGGGCGCGGGACACCACTCCCACGAAGCTGGCCACCGCCAGCGGACCGACCAGCAGGCCCACCGCGCCGAACAGCGCCAGCCCGCCGATCAGGGCGAAGAAAAGGACCGCCCCGTCCAGCCGCAGTCCTTCCTTGATCAGGAGCGGCTTCACCACGTTGTCGATCAGCCCCACCACCAGGATCGCCCACGAAGCGAGAAACAACGCCGACCAAGGGTGGCCCGTCGCGAGGAGCAGCCCAGCGAGCGGCAGCGCCACGATGGTCGTCCCCACCGAGGGGATGAACGCAGCCAGGAAGGTGAGAAACCCGAAGAAGACGGCGTTGGGGACCCCGGAGATGAGGTAACCAGCGGTGGCGGCCGCGGCCTGTACCATGGCGGTGAGGAACAGCGAGGCGAGCACCGAGCGCGAGGCGTTCCTGAGCTCCGCCGCGAGCGCCTGCGTGTCTTCGGGCGCGGGTGAGATGTCGCCGAGCCACGCGACCAGCCTGCGGCCGTCGACCAGGAAGAAGTAGAACGCAATCACCAGGAAAACCACCTGGACGACAGCTTGCGCGGTCGCGCTGACCGCTCCTCCCACGGCCGCGGCGGTAGCCAGGCCGCTCTTGGCCAGCTCGGAGGCGATCTCCTCGGCGCCGGTGGAGAGTCGGGCCAGCCCGTCACGCACCAGTTCCGCCAGCCGATCCGGAAGGTAGGCGAGGAGCGCTTCCGGCCCTTGCGTCTGCAGCGTGGTGCGCACGAACTGGACCGCCTGGATCGCCTCGCGGACGGCGACGCTGACCACCCAGGCGAGCGGCACCAGCACCAGGAGAACCAGCCCGGCGACGAAAAGGGCGGCGGCCAGCCGGCGCCCGCCCAGCGCGCGGGAGAGGCGGTCGTGCCAGGAGATCACCGCCGCCGCCAGCACGGCCGCGACGAGCAGCGGCTGCCAGAGCGGCAGCGCGACGGCCAGCACCAGCGCTCCGGAGACGAGGACCAGCGCCCCGCGGTACAGCGACTTTCGTCGGGCCATGCCCCAGCCTACAGCGCTTCCCCGGGGCGCCGCGCGAAAAGCGCCGGGCGTCAGCGCTCGCCCGGCGTCACCTCCACCGGAACAGCCGCAGCGCCAGCGCGAACGAGACACCGCCGATTGCGGCCAAGAGCGCCGCCTGCCCCGCGACTGCTCGCGGCCCCGCTCCCTCGATCATCACCGCCCGCACCGAATCGTTGAGCGCGGTGAGCGGCAGGGCGCGCAGGAAAGGCTGGAAGACGTCCGGAAAGCGCGCCGTGGAGAAGAACACGCCCGACCCGATGAACATCGGGAGCATGACGAGGTTGATGAGCCCGCTCACCGTCTGGGTGTTCTGCGCGCGCGCGGCGACCAGAAGGCCCAGGCCGGCGAATGCGAGGGCGCCCAGCAGGGAGAGCCCGACCAGGAGCGTGAGCGATCCCGCCACGCCGACCCCGAAGGCGAACCAGCCGAAGAGGAGCAGGAGCGGCAGCTCGAGGAAGAAGAACGCCGCCCGCATGAGGACGAAGGAGGTGAGGAACTGGGCGCGGCTCATCGGCGTCGCCATCAGCCGCTTGAGCAGCTTGCGCGTGCGCATCTCCACCACCACGTAGCCGATGCCCCACATGCTGCCGGACATGATGTTCATCCCGATCAGGCCGGGGATGAGGAAACGCCGCCACGGGCTTGTCCACGGTGGGCAGCGCGTCGGCGCGGCCGGCGGCCCGCTGGAGGGCCGAGTCGACCACCTCGCGGGCGAGGCGACTCTCGGGGCGGTTGGGATCGTAGTCGTACTCGATCCGCTCGCCGGGCCGGACGAAGAGCGCGATCTTGCCGGTGCTCAGGTCGCGTGTATCCGGTCCGTAGTACTCGCTCACGGCGACCCCCGGCGTGCCGCGCAGCGCCTCGAGGACGCGCGCAGATCCGGTGGTGTCGGGGCCGGACCAGACCCCCACCGCCACCGGGTCGGGCGGCTTGTTGCGGAACGCCACGCCCAGCGCCACCGATAGGGCGAGCGGGAACCCGAACGTCCAGAACACGGCGCTCGGCTCGCGGAAGAACATCCGCAGGCGCGCCAAGGTGAGCTGCCAGAGCGGGTCGGCCCTCATTCGCGCAGCTGCCTTCCGGTCAGGTTCACGAAGACGTCCTCGAGCGTTGCCTGGTGCGTGGACAGCTGGGTGAGCGCAGCGCCGCGGGCCTGGGCGAGTGCGAGCAGCGCCGGCAAGGTCTGGTGGAGCTTTTCCACAGCGAGCGAAACCACCCCTCCGGCGCGCGATACGCGGTGGACGCCCGGGAGGGCCGTCAACTCGCCGTCGGCCAGCGCCCCGTCCAGCTGGGCCGCGATCACCTGCTGGCCGCCCAGCGAGGCGATGAGCTCCGCCGGCGTGCCGAGCGCGATCACCTTGCCCCGATCCACCACCGCGACGCGGTCGCAGAGCCGCTCCGCCTCGTCCATGTAATGGGTGGTGATGAGGACGGTGCGGCCGCGCTTCTTGAACCCGAGCACGACCTCCCAGAGCTGGCGGCGGGACTGCGGATCGAGCCCGGTGGTGGGCTCGTCGAGGAAGAGGAGCTCCGGGTCGGACACCAGCGCGCAGGCCACCGCCAGCCGCTGCTTCTGGCCGCCGGAGAGCTTCTCGGTCCAGCTCTGCCGCTTGTCCGAAAGCGAGACCTGCTCGAGCACCTCGTCGACCGGACGCCCTCTGTCGAAGAACGATCCGAACAGCGTCACGACCTCGGCGACCGTCAGCTTGTCGGGCAGATGGGTTTCTTGAAGGGAGATGCCGAGTCGCTGCCGCAGCGACCGCTCGTCCGCCTTCCAGCGCATCCCCAGGACCTCGACTTCCCCCGCGGTCGGCTCGAGCAGGCCTTCGAGGATCTCCACCGTGGTCGTCTTCCCGGCGCCATTGGGCCCCAGCAGGCCGAAGCACTCTCCCACCCGCACGTCGAGGTCGAGGCCGTCGACGGCGACGACCTCGTCGTACTTCTTGACGAGCCCCCGGCAGCGGACGGCGAGGTCCATCACCGCTTCTTCGGGCGGGCGATTTCGACCGTGAGCGGCCTGTCCCGGAGAGGCTTCCCGCTGGCCGCCACGTACGCCGCCTCGCTTCCCGGCTGCACCAGGACATAGGCGTAGCGCGGCTTCAGATCGACCGCGAGCACGCTGCCGCGCGGCTGCGCCGCGACCTCGGACAGCGCGGCCGCGAGCGCGTCCTTGTCCCAGCCCTGCTCGACGCCCTGGGAGACGTAGAGCTTGACCCGATCGGCGGCCGGTGGCGGCTCGGCGGGACTCTCCGCGCGTTCGCTGGGGGACTCGGCGCCGCGCTCCATGCGCGGCCTGCGCCGCTCGCGATCGTGGCCTCCCCTGGCGCGCTTCTGCTCCTTGTGCACCTGCTCCACCTGGTGGCTCTGCAGGAGCTTTTCTCCCGCCGCCCGCACCTGCGCCTTCTCCATCCGGTGATGGGTGAAGAAGTAGCGCAGCGCATAGGCCAGGAGCTGCTTGCCGTCCTCGCGCGCGCCCAGGTCCTGCGCCAGCGGGAGGTACGCCTCGAACGCCGCCCCGGCGGTCATCGCGTCGCGCAGCTCCTTCATCTGCCGCTCGATCCACAGGCTCTTCGCCTCGTCGGGAGTCGGCAGCTTGCGCTGCTCGAACTGGATGCCGTAGTTGCGCTCCAGCGCCGTCAGGGTGACCAGCTCCGCGCCCGACACCAGGCTGATCGCCGTGCCCTTCTTCCCGATCCGGCCGGTGCGGCCCACCCGATGCAAGTACACCGACGGATCCTCGGGCAGCGAGTAGTTGATGACGTGCGAGAGATCGGAGATGTCGATCCCGCGCGCCGCGATGTCGGTCGCCACCATGAACTTGAGCTCGCCCCTCTTCACCTTGCCCATCACCCGCTCGCGCTCTTTCTGCGGCAGATCCCCGTTGAGCATCTCGGCGTCGAGCCCGTTGCGGTTCAGCACGTTGGCGATCAGCTCGGTGTCGGTGCGCAGGTTGCAGAAGATGATGGCGCTCTCGGGGTCCTCGCGCTCGAGCAGGTAGAGCAGGTTGCGCGGCTTGGGGTACTGGTCGACCACGTAATAGATGACGTTGTGGATGTGCTCGACGGTGAAGACGTCGCCGGAGAGCAGGATCGTCTCCGGGTTGCGCAAGTACTTCGCGGCGAGCTGCTCGATGTCCGGCGGGACGGTGGCGGAGAAGAGCAGCGTCTGCCGGTCGGGCGGTAGGTGGTCGAGAATCCGCGTCACCTCCTCGTAGAAGCCCGCCGACAGCATCTCGTCGGCCTCGTCCAGCACCGCGATCCGGGTCTGGTCGAGCTTGAGGGTGCCGCGGCGGATGTGGTCGTAGACCCGACCGGGGGTGCCCACGATCACCTCGGCGCCCGCTTGCAGCGCTTGGGTCTGCGCCCCCATCGGCGCGCCCCCGTACACCGCGACCACCGAGATGTTCTTGTGCTGCGCCAGCTCGGTCAGCTCCTGCGAGACCTGCAGGGCCAGCTCGCGCGTGTTGCACAGGACCAGCGCGCTCGCCTTGCGCGTTCCGCCCGGGATTCGCTCCAGGATGGGGATGCCGAACGCGGCGGTCTTGCCGGTGCCGGTCTTGCTGCGGCAGATCACGTCCCGCCCGGCGAAGATGGGGCCGAAGACGGCCGCCTGCACCGGCGTCGGAGTCGTGTATCCGCGGTCTGCGATTCCGCGGCGCAGCTCGTCGGAGAGAGGAAGGTCCGCAAAGCTCGTACTGCTGACGTAATCGCTCATCCTTGAACCGCGAAAAGTTTGTCTGTATAGCACCGCGACCCGCGGGAAGATAGACGATCAGCCATGCCCAGCAACCGGCGACGGCCGGGCAAGCGTCCGAGAGCAGACCCGGCGCCCAGAGCGGAGAAGAAGAAGCGCGCCAAGGCGCCGCGGCCGAGGCCGGCCGCGGCAAGGCCCGAGGCCACCAAGGAGCCGCTCGAGCCCGAGGCGGCCGCCGGTGAGGTGGCCGCGCCGGAAGCCATCGAGGCGGAGGGAGCCGCCGCCGAGCCCGAGGTGCTGCCGCCGGAAGGCGAGGAGGAGACCACCCTCCCGGTGCGGGTCGAGCGCGATCTCGAGCACGCCAACGCCCTGCAGCGCTACATGGCGGAGGTCTCGCGCCACCCGCTCTTGTCCCGCGAGGAGGAGCACGCCCTTGCGGTCCGGTTTCGCGAGACGGAGGACCCCCGGATCGCCTACCGCCTGGTGACCGCCAACCTGCGCCTCGTGGTCAAGATCGCGAACGAATACCGCCGCGCCGCCTTCAACCTGCTCGACCTCATCCAGGAGGGAAACATCGGGCTGATGCAGGCCGTGCAGAAGTACGACCCGTTCCGGGGCGTCAAGCTTTCCTCCTACGCGGCCTGGTGGATCCGCGCCTACATCCTGCGCTACCTGATGGACAATTGGCGCATGGTGAAGCTCGGGACCACGCAGGCGCAGCGCAAGCTGTTCTTCAACCTGCGCAAGGAGCAGGAAAGGCTGCTGGCGCAGGGCTTCGAGCCCGTGCCGAAGCTGCTCGCTGAGCGCCTCGACGTCAGCGAGCAGGACGTGCGTGAGATGGACCAACGGCTCGCCAACGACGAGTTCTCGCTCGACGCGCCGGTCGCCGGCGCCGACGACGCCCGCCAGACCTACGCCGACCGCATCGTCGAGACGGCCCGGCCCGCCGAGGACCAGCTCGGGGACGAGGAGCTGCGCCGGATCTTCAAGGAAAAGCTGGCCGAGTTCGGCAAGACGCTCACCGATCCAAGGGACCGCTTCCTCTTCGAGCACCGCCTCTCCTTGCCGGACGGGGAGGAGCCGATGACCCTGCAGCAGGTCGGCGACAAGTACGGCTTCACGCGGGAGCGCGCCCGGCAGCTGGAGGCGCGCCTCACCGGCCGGCTCCGCGACTATTTGCGGCGCGAGTTGCCCGACTTCGCCGAGCTTTCGGTGAGGCCGAAAGAGGACTGACGTGGATCTCCCCATCGCCCTGCGCGATCACCCGCTCCGCCGGCCGCGCATCCTGGTCCCGGTGCTGGTGCTTCTCCTCCTGGTGCACCTTCCCTTCCTGCAAGCATGGCTGCGCGGGCCCGCCGAGGTGACCGCGGCGGTGCCGTTCCGCGACGACTTCGAGCGGGCCACGCTGGGCGACGCGTACTGGTCGAACGGGGGCGACTGGCGAATCGTCCGCGGCCAGGTCTACTCGCCCGGGGTGGGGAACAACCCCCTCTGGCTAAAGGCCCGCCTGCCCCGCGACGTGCGGATCGAATTCGACGTGCGCAGCGAGGCCCCGGACGGAGACATCAAGTGGGAGGCGTTCGGCGACGGGCGGAACCACGCCTCCGGGTACGTCTTCATCTTCGGCGGATGGCACAACCGCGAAGTGCGCATCGCCAAGCTGGACGAGCACGCGCCCACCGAATCCGAGCTGCGGGCGCAGCTCGCCAATCTGGCGCAGCCGTACCCTCGCAAGCTGGAAGGCCTGGAGGCGCTCTGGGAGGGGCTGCGCGGGCCCTTCGTCAAGTCGGGGGCCCGCGCCGATCTGGATCGCCTCGAGAAGGGGACCTACTACCAGGCCGACACGCCCTTTGTGGTGAAGCGGCTGGACCTCAAGGTCGAGCGCGGCCGCACCTACCACGAGACCGTCACCCGCAGGGCCGGGCTCATCCGCTGGGAGCAGGACGGCCAGTTCGTGCTGGAGCTGAACGATCCCGCTCCGCTGCCGCTCGACGGGCACGATCGTTTCGGGTTCTCCAGCTGGCAGAACGACACGTACTTCGACAACTTGAAGATCGACCCTCGGTGACTCTAACTTTCGAGCACCGTCGCTCCGTTCTCCAGGCGCACGCGCAGCGCCCGGCGGCCGGAACGCTCTTCGATGCGGCGAGCGAGCGGCTCGGCGTGGGTGGTGACCCACACCTGCGTCCGCCGCGACACTTCGACGATCAGGTCGCCTAGCGGACCGAGCAGGTCGGGATGGAGGCTCGTCTCGGGCTCGTTCAAGGCGAAGAAAGGCGGCAGGCGGGGGCTCAGCAACGCTGCGAGCAGGCAGAGGTAGCGCAGCGTGCCGTCCGACAGCTCGCGCGCATGCAGCGGGCGCAGCAGGCCGGGTTGGCTCATCAAGACGGAGAACCGGCCTGCCTCGGTGATGACCTCGATCGAGGCGCCGGGAAAGGCGGCATCGACGGCGCGGCCCAGGGCCTCGCCGTCGCCGATCTGCAGGATGGTCTGCAAGGCCGCCGCCAGATCCCGCCCGTCGTGCGCCAGCTTGGGTGTGCGGATGCCGATCTGCGGTTGGCGCAAAGGCGCCTGCGGGTCGGTGCGGAAGTAGTGGTAGTAGCGGAACGACTGCAAGAGGGATCGTGCCGCCCACAGGGCGGGAAACCGCGAGGGGTCCACCAGCTGAACGAGCAGCGACTCGGCGTTCCACAAGTTGGGTTGGGTGACCCGCTTCCCTTCGCCGTCCCGCAAGAACGCGGCGCGATCCTTGCGCTCGGCGAGCATCACCTTGCGCCCCCGGTCCGTCACGTAGACCCGCTCCTCCTTCACTTCCGGATCCAGCGCGAAATGCTCGGGCTCTCCGGGGACGGCCGGATTGGGACCCACGCTCAGCTCGTAGGCCAGGTCCTCCGTGTCGAGCCGGACATACAGCCGGACCGGCTCCTTGCGACGCGGCCCGGCCCAGACCACGGACGGCACGCCGCCTTCTTCGGCCAACGTCCGCGCCAGCTCGCCGTCGGCGGCTGCGGTGAGCAGGTACATGGCGCGGTAGAGGTTCGTCTTCCCGCTGCCGTTCGGCCCCAGCACCACGGTGACCGGACCGGACAGATCGAGCTCCAGGTCCCGGATCGACCGGTACCCTCGTACCGAGAGAGACGTCAGCATGCCGCGCGCCTTCGCGCCTTGAATCAGCGGCCGTTGGTCGCGAAGTACATCAACATCAGGCCGAAGAGGATCAAGAACGCCACCGCCGCGGCGATGGGCCCCTGGTCGATCGCGGTCCGGTCGAGCAGGTCGCCCGCCTCCATGCGCGCCTCGCCCGAGATGTCCTTGGCCTTGAGCACCTTCTTCGCCGCCCGGCGCGCCGCGCCGTAGTCCCCGTCCTCGAAGAGGGCCCGCGCTTCCTCCATCTCCTTGGTCTGGAGCAGCTCGGTCACCCGCTTCGCGTCCGGGATGTACTCGCGCTTGGCGGTGGTGAAGAGCGGGGGCGCCACGGGCTTCTCGTTGGCGGTTCCCGGGACGGTGTTGCGCGAGGCAGTCGCGGACTGCGTGTTCTGGGCCATGGCGCGGGCAAGGTACTCCGAACGGACTGCCAGGTCGACTTCGCGACTGTTTCGGAGCGTTGCGGGGGATCTTGGGTTAGCCTTTTCCGGGATGGCCGGGTGGTCGCGAAGGACGCTGCTCAAGGCCGCGGTCGCCGCTGGCCTCGGCTGGCCCCTGCGCGCCCTCGCCTTCGGCGACGCCTCGCGCCTGGTCTTCGCCCAGATCCGCCACAGCGGCCGCTGGGACCCGCGGCCCGACGGCCTGCCTCGCCTGGCGTGGGAGGTGGCCAAGCGCACCAGCATCGAGACCTCGCCCATCGTCCGCGCCCTCTCCGCGGCGGACCCGGACCTTTTCCGGCACCCCTTCACGGTCCTCTCCTCCGACGCGGCGCTTGCGCCGATGGCCGACGCCGAGGTGTCCGCGCTGCGCCGGTACATCAGCTACGGCGGCTTCCTCCTGGTCGACGACGCCAGCGCGCTGAGCGGCGGTCCGTTCGAGATGTCCGCCCGGGAGCTCCTGGCGCGCGTCCTCCCAGCCGGAAAGCTCACCCGGGTGCCGCGGGAGCACGTCCTCTACAAGTCGTTCTACCTGCTCGACGGGCCGACCGGCCGCAGCGTGGCGCGCCCGGACCTGGAGGCGATCGACGTCGGCGGCCGGCTGGCCGTGCTCTACTCCCCGAACGACCTGGTCGGGGCCTTCGCCCGCGACTCGCTCGGGACCTGGGAGCTGGAAGTGGTGCCCGGCGGGGAGGGGCAGCGGGAGAAGGCCATCCGCCTGGGCGTCAATCTATCGATGTACGCGCTGTGCCTCGACTACAAGGAAGATCAGGTCCACATCCCGTTCATCATGAAACGGCGCCGAATCTGACCATGGAGCAGGTCCACTACAACGCCTGGCGGATCACCTCGCTCTCGACCCTGCCGGGGTGGGTGCTGCTGCTCGCCTGTGCCACCCTCTGCGCCGCCATCTGGCTCAGCTTCCGGGGCATCCGGGCGGAGCCGTCGGCGCTGCGGCGGCGGATCCTGGTCGGCCTGCGCGTCGCCGCGGGAGCGCTGCTCGTGGTCCTCTTGCTCGAGCCGGGCGTCGAGCTGCGCGCGGAGAGCCGCGTGCGCGCGCGCATCGCCCTGCTCCTGGATACCTCGCGGTCGATGCGCTTCCCGGCCGCGCCCGGCGGGCCCTCGCGCGCCGAGCAGATGCTGGGCTGGCTCAAGTCGCGCCTCCCGGACCTCTCGGCGCTGGCCTCCCGCTTCCAGATCGACGTCTACGGGTTCGACAAGGAACTGCAGCCCCAGGACCCGGAGAAGCTGGCGGCCTCGGTGGGGCAGGCCGATCAGCTGGCCCAGGGAGCCTCGACCGACATCCTGGGCGCGCTGAGCAATGCCGCGGCGGCGGGCACCGGCGGGCGGCCGCTGGCGGGGCTTCTGGTGGCGAGCGACGGCGCGGACAACGCCGAGCTGATCGAGGGGATGACCCCGCAGGCTTCCGACGAGCTGCAGAAGCTGCACGCGCCGGTGTTCGCCTTGCCGGTCGGGGCGCAAGCCGTCAAGGACCTCTCCATCGACCGGGTCGCGGTGGACGACTTCGCCTTCGTGCGCAACCAGGTCAGCGTGGACGTGATGGTCAGCGCTCGCGGATTCCCGGCAACCGACGTGCCGCTGGTGATCAAGCGCGAGGGACAGATCGTCGCGCAGAAGATGATCCGGGTAGGCGGGAACGCGCAGCGCGCAAAGGCCAGGATCTCCTTCGTGCCGGATCGCACCGGCAAGTTCGCCTTCCAGGTGGCGGCGCCGGTGTACGAGGGCGAGGCGCTGGCGCAAAACAACTCGCGCAGCTTCGTGCTCAAGGTCATTCGCGACCGGGTGCGGGTGGTGCTGGTGGTGGGCCGGCCCAGCTGGGACGTGCGCTTCCTCCGCCAGCTGCTCAAGCGCGACCCCAACGTGGACCTGATCAGCTTCTTCATCCTCCGCACCCCGGGCGACGACACGCGGTCCTCGCAGGACGAGCTTTCGCTGATCCCGTTCCCCACCCAGGAGATCTTCCAGGAGCAGCTGAAGACGTTCGACCTGGTCATCTTCCAGGACTTCGGCAACCGGCCCTGGTACCACCTCTCGCAATACCTCGACGGGATCGCCTCCTACGTGCGGGAGGGCGGGGCCCTGGCGGTGATCGGCGGCGAGCAGGCCTTCTCCGCCAGCGACTTCGGCGGCACGGCGATCGACTCGGTGCTCCCGGTGAGCCTCACCTCGTCCGGACCGCCCGTCGAGGAGACGCCGGCGCAGGTGCGCCTCACCGACGCCGGCAAGCGCCACCCGGTGACCGAGCTGGTCGCGGGCGTGGCGGCGAACGAGCACGCCTGGGAGCGGTTGCCGCAGCTGCCGGGGCTCAACACCGTCGGACCGGTGAAGGACAGCGCGCAGACGCTGCTCACTGCAAAGGACGGGCGGCCGGTCCTGGTGGTGGGCGAGGTCGGGCGGGGGCGCACCATGGCCCTGACCACCGACGCGTCCTGGTACTGGAGCTTCGTGGCCGCCGGGCAGCAGATGGGTCCCCGCGCCTACGAGACGTTCTGGCACGGCGCCATCCGCTGGCTGGTGCGCGACCCGGCGCTGACGCCGATGCGGGTCGCGGCCGAGCGGACCACTTTCGAGCCGGGCGGCGACCCGCCCGCGCTGGACGTGCAGGTGCGGGGCAGCGACTACGGAGCGGCGGCGGGCGCGCAGCTCCGCGCGCAGCTCTCCTCGGCGGAGGACGCCACCCCGCGCCCGGCGGGGCAGGCCGTGGCCGGCTCAGACGGCACGGCGCGGATCCCGCTGCCGCCGCTTCCGCCCGGCGCGTACAAGGCGGTGGTCACGGCTCAGCGGCCCGACGGGGGCGAGGTCGGGCAGGCCGAGGAGGCATTCGTGGTCCAGCCCTCGGGCGCGGAGCTCCTGCAGCCGGCGCCCCGGCCCGACGTGCTGCGCGCCATCGCGGAAGCGACCCGCGGCAAGGTGCTGGACGAGGAAGATCGGCTGGACACGCTGCCGTTCCGGGATCCGGAGCGCGTCGAGGTGGGCCAGCGCAAGTCCCATCCACTCTGGGATCGGTGGGGCGTCCTGGCCGCCCTGTGTTGCATCGTGGGGGTGGAATGGACCTTGCGCCGCCGCTGGGGCTACGCCTGACTTTCGCCACTAGAAGGCGAGCAAGAAGTTCTGCAGAGGCATGTAGAGGATCCGGTTTTCCGGATCCCACCTGCTCAGTTCGCGAGTGACTACGATCGCGCGCTTGCTCTCGAATCGCCGCTGGAAGTGGCGAAGACCGGCAACGTCTCCCTCGTCTATCTTCTTGCGGAACTTGACTTCGATGGGAAGGACGGTGCCGTCCAGCTTCTCCGCGACGAAATCGACTTCGAAGATCCGCGAGCGGCGGTTCCGTGGGTCCTCGTAGTCCCGGAAGAAATGAACCTGGAGGTTGTAATCCCGGATGACCCGTTGGGCGAGCGTCTCTACCAAGGGTCCCAGGACGGTAGGATCGGATTCCCAGAGCGACGGAGCGCCCCGAAAGACCGCGTTGCGAACACCCAGGTCGCTGACGGTGATCTTGGCAGGAACGCGTGCGGAGCTCTTCTTCGCAAGAGGGTAGCGGCGAAATTCGCGTATGAGGAGCGCATCCGCCAGGTAGTGCAGGTATTTTCCAACCGTCGGTTGATTGGTTGAGAAACCGGCGGTGTTCGCGGTCTCGGCAAGCTTGGCTTGCGACATCTCCTGACCGGTTTCCCGGGCCACCGCCAGGTAGATGCTGCGGAGCAACCCGGGGCTCTCGACTGGGAACAGGTCGGGGATGTCGGCACCCAAGACGTTTTCGAAGACCGTTTGTACGAGGTAATCCGCCCAGCGGTCGTCTTCGACCTCGCCGCTATGCAGACGGGGATATCCACCCCGGGCGTAGTACCGCTCCAGGGAACGGCGAATGGAGAGTTTCTGCTGCGGCTTTAGTTGATCAAGAAGCGTATTGGCTTGGCTGAGGTCGTCCTCGAATGCCGCCTCGAAACGGATAGCCGGCGGAAGGATCTCGGCGATCTCAGGCTTCCAACACTCGAGCACCTCGCGGAAGGAGAAGGCGGGGAGTTCGGTCGTGAAAACCCTTCCCGCCAGACTTTCCCTGCCACCGCGCGCAACCAGCACGCTCGAGGAGCCAGTCAACAGCATCCGGACGCGAAACGTGTCACCAACGTGTTTCACCTCCTCGTCCCAGCGCCGTAGCTTGTGGATCTCGTCGAGGAAGAGGAAGGTTGGTTGCCCCTCGTCGAACGGCCGCTGTCGTACGTGATCGAGATACCAACGTACAATCGAGCGCAATGCAGCAGGTTCCTCGCGCAGCACTTCGAGATCGAATCGCACCAGCAGGATGTCACGTGCGTTCGTACCACCGCGGAGCAGGTCCTGAATGATCTGGTAGATGCCCGTGGTCTTACCGACTTGCCGAGGCCCTCGAACGACTTCGATCACGCCCTTCGGTCGCGCGAGTCGGGCGGCGAGTTCGCGTACCAATGGCCTGCGGTAGGTGGGGGGTTCCGGGCGCACCGAGGCGGGATTCACCCACCACGGGTTCAGGTCGCGCAGGACCTGTTCGGACTCGGTGGACAGGGCCATGTCACAACCTATAATTCTATTTATAGGATGTGCAAGCCTTCAGAATGCTGGGTCGACTCGGGCTAGTTTGTTCGCGTCACGTCTACCTTGAGGCCGACCGGCCCCGGCGCAGGGGCGGACGGGGCGGCGGCTGCGGCGTGGTTCTTCAACTCGTCCACCCAGGCTTGAGGGAGGCCGCGTTCCTGGGCGCCTTCGACCAGGTACTGCAAGAGCCGGCCGCTCGCGGGTCCCGGTTCCGTGCGGCGCTCGGGACGAGCTACGTACGCTTTTGCCTGGACGGGCTTCCCATCCACCTCGACGGTGACGTCGATCTCCTGTGAGAGGCCGGTGGCGACGCCTTCCTTCTTCAGCACGGCTTCGCGGGCGGGGAGGGGAATCTCGAACAGCACCCCGTGGACGACTCCGTCCTTGTCCTCCCGCAGGTCGGCTACGCGGCCGCCCCAGAAGCGGCTCTCCACGTCGAAGGTGAGCGCGTACCCCCGCAGCACGGCGGGCGCGCCGCGCGCGAACAGCCGGGCATCGACGCCGTGCTCCCCCGCCCATTCGCCGACGTGCCGTTTCGAGAGCACGGACCCGTACGCGAAGTAGCGAACCATGACACACCCTCCACGCGTTCTTGCAGCATATCATGCGGCCATGCCGACCAGGGCGGACGCCGAGGCTCTCCTGCACGAGTTCACCAAGGGCGACGCGCTCCGCAAGCACGGGCGGGCGGTCGAGGAGGCGATGCGCGCGTACGCGCGCTGGTTCGGCGTCACCGACCCGGACGAGATCGAGAAGTGGGCCATGGTCGGCCTTCTCCACGACTTCGATTACGAGCAGAACCCCACCGAAGAGACCCACCTCCACGTCGGGCAGCGCGTGCTGCGCGAGCGGGGATACCCCGAGGACGTGGTCGAGGCCGTCTGCTCGCACGCCGACTACATGAAGATCCCGCGCGATACGCCGCTCAAGAAGGCCATCTATGCCTGCGACGAGCTGGTCGGTTTCATCGGCGCCTGCGCGAAAGTGCGGCCCTCGAAGAAGCTCGCCGACCTTCCGGCGGAGTCGGTGGTGAAGAAGCTGAAGGACAAGGCGTTCGCGCGCTCGGTGGACCGCAGCTACGTCTACGGCGGCGCCGAGGCGGTGGGGAGGCCGCTCGCGGAGCACGTCGCCTTCCTGATCGAGGCGCTCAAGCCCATCGCGGACGAGATCGGTCTCTAGCGCCCGTTACTTGTTCGCCGGCGCCGAGTCGCTCGATGGCTCGGCGGAGGCGGTAGGCTTGTCCTGCTCCTCTTCGAGCCTCTTCTTCGCGCGCTCCAGGGCGTCGATCACTCCGTTCACGCCTTTCTTGGGGATGATCCTGTTCACCTGCTCCCGGTACGTGTCCACCAGCGAGACGCCTTCGGTGATCACGTCGACCGCCTTCCAGCCCTTCTTGGTGCGCTCGAGCAGGTAGTCGACCTCGGCGCTGTCCTTGCCGGTGACCACGCGCGTCTTCACCAGCGTCTTGTCGCCCTGCTTCGTCTCTCCGAGGATCTCGTTGCGCACCTTGGACATGTCGACCTGGCCCTGCTGCATCTTGCTCAGGTAGTTCGCCTCCATCGCGCCGCGCAGCGCATTCGTGTAGCGCACCCTCTGCTCCGCGGTCAGCTGCGGCCAGTGCTTCCCCATCGTGGCCTGGGCGAGGGTCTGGAAATCGAGCAGCGCCCCGACCGCATCGCGCGCCTGGGCGCGCGCCTTCTCCTTCGCCGGCCCGTGCGGGGCCTTGAAATAGCGATCCAGCGCGGCGCGCACCCGGTCGTTGGCGGCCTGCACCGCCGCGGACGCGCTGCCGGCGGGAGGAGTGGCGACGGCCGGAAGGGTAAGAACGACGAGCAGGGAGAGCAGTCGCACGGAGACCTCCAGAAGTCCCTTGGACGCGGGGGAATGCCACGCTCTTCAAGCCGGCGCAACGGTCAACGCCGAGCGGAGGACGGTCAGAGCCCCCCGGTCGCCTTCTGCAAGGAGGCCCAGGCGATCTGCGCGTCGAACAGCGCCTTGAACCGCTCGCCGTCGGCGCGCGCCCAGAGGAGCATGTCCTCCATCAGGTCCCGCGCCTCGCCCAACCCGGAATCGAAGGCGAGGCCCGCCTGGATGGCGAGCTGCTTTCCGATCGTCGTCTCGTTCGTATAGCGCTGGCTGCGCACGCGGGCCTCCTGCAGATCTCCCAGGGCCTGGCGCAGCTCCAGCCGGACGAGCTGCTCGGCGCCGCGCTGTTGGGCGATGGCGTCCTGCAGATCGGCCTCGACCTGGCGGATGCGAGCGAATTTCTGGGGGAAGTCGAGGCTGCCCTGCAGCGTGAGCGCGACGAACGCGCTCTTCTGATTGAACGGATTGTAAGCGAACGGTGTCATGGGGTCGTCGGCGCTGCTCGTATAGTTGTAGGTCCCGCCGCCGACGAGCGCGAGGTCGGGCCAGAGCTTGGCGCGCTCGGCGTCGAGCGCGGCGCGGCGGCCCGCGACCTGCGCGGCAGCAGCACGGGTCTCGGGCCGCTTCTCCAGGGCGCGCCGGAGCATCTCCTTCTCGTCGGGCTGTGGCGGCGGATCGGGAAGCTTGTCCTCGACGATCTCGAGCGGCTCCTCGGGGGCCTTGCCGACGATCAGCCGGATGGCGGTGAAGGCCAGCGCCGCGCCCTTCTCGGATTCGGCGTTGCGCGCCTCGATCTCCTCGCTGAGGTAGTCGAGCTTCATCGCGTCGCTCTTCGAGACCTGATCGCTGCCCTCGGCGAGCAGCTTGCGGGCGCGGTCCTTCGCCTCGGCGAGGCGCCGGCGCACGTCCAGGATCGTGGTGGCCGCTCCGCGCGCCGTCTGGTAACCCCAATAAGCCTTGGTCACGTCGAAGGTGGCCTGGTCGCTCGCCCGCTGGAGCAGCGCCGTCATCGCTACGATCAGCTGCTCGAGCGCAGCTCGTCCCGCGGTGAGCTTGCCGAACGTGTAGATCGGCACGACGACGGTGGCGGTCACGCCGACCCCGATGCCGAGGTTTCCGCAGAACCAGCATTTCGATCCTTGCGTCACGTCGAGCAGGCTGGTGGGGTGCATGACTCCGTTCGCGTCCACGCCATGGATCAGCCGCGCCTCGGGCGTCGGTCCGGCGACCGAGACCGTGGTGTTGATGGTCGGAAAGCGGCTCGCCCAGTACACCTCGTCGTGCTTGCCCTGGGCACCCGCAACATGAGCGCGCGCCTGCGCCGTGCGCGGATCGTTCTTGCGCGCCAGCTCTTGCAGCTGCGCCAGCGTGAGCGGGGCGGGCCTCGCCGCGGCGGACGTCCCCTGGATGGCCGGCTGGGCCTGCGCGAGCGCCGCCGCCGGCAAGCACAAGAGCAATGCCGCGCCAGCCGCTCGCAACCTGCCTCCCTGCTTTCTACTCGTTGGTGTAGTCCGACCCGAGATAGTTGATGAGCTCTTCGCCCATCAGATACCTCAGGTTGTTCTCCAGCCGAACTTTCTGGACGAAGAGATCGTGCTCCGGGTACACGCTGGCCGCGTGCTGGGGGCTCTTGAAGTAGAAGCTGAGCCACTCCTGGATGCCCTTCATGCCCGCCCGGGCGGCGAGGTCGCCGAAGAGGGCCAGGTCGAGCACGATGGGCGCCGCCAGGATCGAATCCCGGCAGAGGAAGTTCACCTTGATCTGCATCGGGTAGCCCATCCACCCGACGATGTCGATGTTGTCCCAGCCTTCCTTGTTGTCCCCGCGCGGCTTGTAATAGTGGATGGACACCTTGTGCTGCAGGTCCTTGTAGAGCTCCGGGTAGCGCTCGGGCTCCAGGATCTGCTCCAGCACGGACAGCTTGGAGACCTCCTTGGTCTTGAAGTTGGCCGGGTCGTCCAGCACCTCGCCGTCCCGGTTGCCCAGGATGTTCGTGGAGAACCAGCCCTCCATCCCCAGCATGCGCGCCTTGAGCCCGGGCGCGATGATGGTCTTCATCAGGGTCTGGCCGGTCTTGAAGTCCTTGCCGCCGATGGCGACGCCTTTCTTCTCCGCCAGCTCGATCATGGCCGGGAAGTCGGCCGACAGGTTCGGCGCGCCGTTCAGGTAGGGCACGCCCGAGCTGATCGCCGCATAGGCGTAGATCTGCGAGGGCGCGATGGATGGGTCGTTCAGGTCGAGCGCCCTCTCGAACGCGGCCAGCGACTGGTGCGCGGGCCCCGGCTCCTGGTAGGCCTCGGTCGAGGCGCACCACACCATCACCGCGCGAGAGCACTTGTTCTTGTCCATGAAGGCGCGGATGTCCTGCACCAGCTGGTTCGCCAGCTCCCGCTTGGTGCCGGTCTTCACGTTCCGGCCTTCCAGGCGCTTCACCCAGGAGTGGTCGAAGACCGCCGGCATCGGCTTGATGCCGGAGAGGAACTCCTCGAGCGGCGCGAGCAGCTCGGGGAGAAGGACCCGCGCCTTGGCCGCCGCCGTGTAGGCGTCGTCGGGGATGGGGTCCCAGCCGCCGAACACCAGGTCCTCCAGCCGCGCGAGAGGCACGAACTCCTTGATCATCTGCCAGCGCTTCTCGCTCCGCTTTCCCAGGCGGATGTGGGCCATCTGCGTCAGCGACCCGATCGGCTTTCCCAGCCCGCGGCGGGCCGCTTCGACGCCCGCGATGAAGGTGGTGGCCACGGCGCCCATCCCGGGCAGCAGCACGGCCAGCCTTCCTTCCGCGGGAGCGATCCTGGTTTCCTTGAACTCACCCATCTGCCGCATCCCCTTCGCGCTGCCTTGCGCGAGCTGAAAGCCAAGCTCCGCCGCCCGGCGGCGCGGCGCACTCTAAGCGTACCGCCCGATACGTCAAGCGATTTGTCGGCCGCCGGCCGGCCACGAGACCACGACCGACGCAGCGCGCCGACGGCCACGGGCGATGTCGTTTTTGGGTCAGGCTGGACACAAGGAATTGACGCTGCCCCGCCTTTCATGCGCTCCTTGGCCGGACGGGGGGCTTGAGCACATGCCCAAAGCCGGCGATCCGAGAGCGCGCACGTCAGTCACGGTGCCTTCCGCGGCGCCCGGCGACCTGCCGAAGAACTCGTTCATGCTGGTCCTCACCGGGACGCGTTTCGGCGAGCTGTACAAGCTGCCCACCGGGCGCGTGGTGCGGATCGGCCGCGGCGAGGAAGCGGACATCCGTCTCGACGACGAAGGTATCTCGCGGCTCCATTGCAGCCTGGAGTCGCGCGGACCGGAAGCAGTCCTGCGCGATCTGGGCAGCCAGAACGGCACCTACGTGGGCGGCGAGCGGACGCACGAGAAGGTGCTGTCCGACGGCGATCGGGTCCAGATCGGCGCGGCCACCACCTTCAAGGTCGCCTATGCCGACGAAGTGGAGGTGAACTACCAGCGCCGCCTGGCGGAGATCGCCCTGCGCGACCCGCTCACCGGCGTCTACAACCGGCGCCACTTCGGCGAGCGGCTCACTTCCGAGTTCGCCGCTTCGCGCCGCTATAGCCGGCCGCTCTCGCTGGTGCTCCTCGACGTCGACCATCTGAACCGGGTCAACGAGGCGCACGGCCGGCCCGCCGGCGACGAGGTGCTCCGGGGCGTCGCGCAGGTGCTGCAGGGGGTCATCCGCGGGGCCGACGTGGTGGCCCGCGTCGGCGGCGACGAGTTCGCCATCCTCCTGCGCGAAACGGAGCTGCTCGGCGCGCAGACGCTGGCCGAGCGCCTCCGCCAGAGCATCGAGGAGATGCGCACCCACTTCGAGGGCAAGGAGATCGCGGTCACCGCCACCTTCGGCATCGCGGTCGACGCCCCTTCCCACAAGCGCGAGAACGAGCAGCCGCGCCACCTGGTCGACCACGCCGAGCGCGCCATGGAACGCCAGAAAGAGCTGGGCATCAACCGCACCGGCAGCTGAAAAGCCAGGCGTGAAACGCTCTAGGCGTGCGGTTGGGTCACTACGGCGAGAGTGCCGGCGGAGACGCCGTACTTCTCCAGGGCGCCAACTTCCTGGATGACCGATTTGGGAGTACGCGCGCCGCGGAGGAGGGCTGCGTAGGCGGAGAGGACGCGCTTGGTTTCGGCGGCGGTCTCGCGGACCAGCTCCACGCGGAAGCGGCGGACCCCCAGGCCCACCAGGGTGGGGAAGCAGGAGGCAGCGCTCTGGGCGCGGGCGTTGAAGACCGTGTTCCGGCAGCCCACGTCCACGATCACGGGGTGCTCGAGCCCGAGGCCGTCGCGGAGCTGGATGAGGTGCTTCTCGCAGGGCCGCCCGCAGTCGCGGAAGTCGTGCCCGTTGGAGAGCAGGTGCGAGTAGACGCAGTGCTCGTTGTGGAAGAGTGGCAGGTGCTGGTGGATGGTCACCTCGAGGCGCTCGGCGGGCACTCCCCCGCACAGGTCCTCCAGCTGCGACAGATCCAGATCGTAGGCGGGCGTCAGAGTGGTGAGCCCCAGCCCGAGCAGCGTCCGCGCGGTGATCGCGTTGGTCGCGTTCAGGGAGAAGTCGCCGTGGACGGCGAACCCCTCCGGGCGCCCGCGGCGGAAGTGCTCGACCGCGCCGAGGTGCCGGGCCAGGATGCCGTCGGGTCGCAGCCGCTCGAAGCGGCGGTCGTAGCCTTCCTCGCCGGGCTTCTGCACCCGGGGCGTCGCGATCACGACGCGCAGGCCGGCGGCGCGCACGCGCTCCACCGCGACGCCCAGCCCGACCAGCTCCATGAAGTCCAGCTCCACTTCGCGCACGCCGAGCGCCGGAGCCAGCTCCACTGCCGCCTCCACTTGCTCGAGCGTGCGCAAGAGCGGGACCAGCCGCGGATCGCCGGGAGCGCCGCCGCGCGCGAGCGGCGGAGCGATCTCGTCGGCCGCATGTCCGGTAGTCACGTGGCGAGGCGGCGCCTCCGGCTTCTGGTGCGAGAGGGCGTCCGTCACCGCCCGCCGGAGCCGCTTCAGCTCGGAGGGCGGGAGCGCCAGCGCGCCTTCCAGATCCAGCGTCAGCTTGCGCAGCGCGAACTCCGTCTCGCCCAGGGCGCAGAGCTTCTCGCGCAGGAGCCCCTCGTGGAGCGGTCTCTCCCGCGCGGCGGCGAGCGGCATCGCGCTATGGGCGTGCGCCTCGCGGCCCAGGTCGTCGCGCGCCGTTACCAGGAGAGGCTGCCCGACGGCCCCGCGCACGGCCACCGAAAGACCCACCTTGCGTTCCTGCGCGGCCAGCCGCTTCATCCGGCGGGTGAGCTCCGCGTCCTTCGCCTTCCACACCACGTCGCCCGGCCGCACCAGCCGCAGGTCGAGCGTGCTCTCGTCCGGACCGCCGAAGACCAGCTTCCACAAGCCGGAGTCGAGAACGTCGCAGGCGTGCAGGCCGCCCCGGGGCTCGTCGTCCTCGGGCTTGCCCTGATCGAACAGGATCCGATCGCCGGCTTTCAGCTCCGGAGCGCCTTGCTCGGGGCGCACGAGCACGTGGCGGGCGCGCGCGTGAACGTCTTCGACCCGCCCGACCAGCACGCCCCGGTGGCCCGGATAGAGGCCGTGCACCAGCTCCTGGTGGTCGGAGCCGGTGAGGAACCCGTGGCTGAAGCTGCGCGAGAAGCTGTAGCGCAGCTCCTCTTCGTCGTGCGGCGCCAGGGGGTAGGCCCGTCCTTCCACCGCCGCATCCAGCGCCCGCCGGTATTTCTCCACCACGTTGGCGACGTACTCGGGGCCCTTCATCCGGCCCTCGATCTTGAAACAGGACACGCCGGCCTCGATCAGCCGCGGAAGCAGATCGTAGGCGGCCAGGTCCCGCGGGCTGAGCAGGTACTTCAGCTGCTCGTCGATCGATGCCTCCGCGTTCCGCTCCGGCCCGTCGGCCGGCGAAGCCGGCCTCCTCCGCCGGGCCGTAGCCACTCCGCCGTCCACCACCAGGTCGTACGGAAGCCGGCAGCTCTGCGCGCACTGGCCGCGGTTGGCGCTGCGGTGCTGCAGCGCCTCGCTGGTCAGGCACTGTCCCGACCAGCTCACGCAGAGCGCCCCGTGGACGAAGCACTCGAGCTCCAGGTCGGTCCCGGCCGCGAGCGTCCGGATCTCGTCGATCGACAGCTCGCGCGGCATCACGATCCGGGTGACGCCCAGCTCGCGCGCGACGGCCGCGCCTTCCGCGCTCGACACGGTCATCTGCGTCGAGGCATGCAACGGCAGCTCCGGGCAGACGGCGTGCGCCAGGCGCGCCGCGCCCAGGTCCTGCACCAGGATCGCGTCGGCTCCCGCGCGCGCGATCGCCGCCAGGGCCTGTTCGGCGACGGGCAGCTCGCGGTCGAACACCAGCGTGTTGAAGGTGACGAATCCCTTCACGCCCTTGCGGTGGAGGAAGTCGAACAGGCGGGGCAGCTCTTCCACGGCGAAGTTGTCCGCCCGGGCGCGTGCATTGAAGCCGCCGCGGAGCCCGAAGTAGACGGCGTCGGCGCCCGCCGCGACGGCTGCGCGCAGGCTCTCCTCGTCGCCGGCAGGGGCGAGCAGCTCGGGGCGTTCCAGGCGGGTGGCCATCGATGGGTCGAACAGCGCAGGGGTGCCGAACTCAACCCCGTCCGGGGCTGCCCGTCTCACAAAATTGTGCTTTCCGCAACCTTCCCGGCAGGCTGGCAAGCCCCTGGTCGCACCGTAACTTACTGAACGCGGAGGCGTTTTCTTGCGAGCTCCGGCGGCTGTGGGAAACGATGGTTACTGTCAGAAGCGAGGGGAGGGGCAGAGGAGCGATGGAGCAGACAGAAGAAGCCCTCGCCTGCGGACAGTGCCGCAAGACCGGCACCTTCACGGCGCCGGTCTCGGTGATCCTTCTGTTCGCGCCGGGGCTCGCCAAGCCGTATCCGCTCATCCCTGCCGAGGACTATCGCGTCTGCGGTGCTTGCGATGCCATCTTCACCCTGGTGAACCGCGCCGCGGAAGCGCATCCCACCACGCGGCAGGCGGGTCCCTGGTCGCGCGCGATCATCGTGTTCGCCGACGGCCACGGCGTGGACGTGAAAGCGAAGCGCCCGCAACAGGCCGTCGCCCTCGCCTGACAGGCCCCAACCGACTGCACCGCAGAGAGCGCAGAGGACGGAACGGCGAGGAATCCGTCGGCGTGGGGGAGGGGATGCCTCCGGACCTGAACTGTACGAGCTGTACAGAAGAGCTCGCCAGGCATTCCACCCGACGCGGCCTACCTACCGACCCCCAGGAGCAAAGGACTCGCCCCGGGGCGGGACGCGCTGCGTCACCGCCCGTGCTGGCGGCAACTTAATCACAGGCGCGGCAGCTTGCTGGTCGCGAGCAGCCGATCCAGCCACAGCGCGGAGAGCTTTTCCTGCAGCGAATTGCCGCGCAGGCGCGCGCGCAGGTTGTCCCAGTCGATGCGGTCCATCGGCTGGTCCTGGTCGAAGCAGGTGAACACGATCGATTCCTTGCCGGTCTGCGGATCGCGGTGCTTCTGCAGGCACTGCGCGCAGATCTCCTTCATCATGCACTGCATCGGCGAGTTGATCGACGCGATGCCGGCGTGGCCTTCCGGCAAGAGCGGCTTCAGTGCCTCGTGCCGCGCGCGCGCCACGGCCGCCATCATCCGGTCGGAGCCGATGGCGATGATCCGCCGTACGCTCGAGAACGGGATGGGCGGGGGGCCCAGCTTCCCCGTCGCGTAGGCCACCATCGCCTGGACGATGGTGCCGGAGAAGGCCCGGTCTTGCGGCCGTCGCGGCGTGGGAGCTCCGCCCGCGTCGGTGGACCAGACCACCACGTCGGTCGCCTCCTCGATCTCGTCCCGCTTGAAGATGTCCTGCGCGTGCTTGTAGCCGGCGAAGTACACCACCCGGCAGCCGTTCGCGCGCAGCGCCTTGGAGATGCTGAAGAGGACCGCGTTGCCCAGCCCTCCGCCGCAGAGCACCACGTCCTCGCCGCGGGGGATGGTGGAGGGCGCTCCGGTCGGTCCCATCACCACCACCGGCTCGCCCGGCTCGAGCAGCGCGCACAGCTTGCTGGAGGCGCCCATCTCCAGCACGATGAGCGACAGCAGTCCCTTCTCCCGGTCGACCCAGGCGCCCGTGAGCGCGAGACCCTCCATCAGGAGCTTCGTGCCGCCCACCCGGGCGCAGAGCGACTCGTAGTTCTGCAGCCGGTAGAACTGGCCCGGCTGGAAGCGGCGTGCCGCCGCCTTCGCCCGGACGATGACCTCGACGATGGTGGGGGTCAGCCTGCGCACCTCGTGCACCGTCGCGCCCAGCTCGTCGTCGAGGCGGGCCGTCAGCGCCCGCCACTTCGCCTGGGCGGCGCGCCGGTCGTAGGAGCCCGCCCGGACCGCCGCGTCGGTGCGCGAAAGCTCCTTCGCGAACAGCCGCGCGATGTGCGGGTGGCCGTCGTTGGCCGAAGCCATCGCCTTCACCACCGAGCCCGCGTAGGTCGGGTGGTTGTCCCCGAAGAAGCTGACCAGCCTCCCGTCCTTCGAGTAGCTGGTGAAGAAGCCCGGCTCCCCGGACAGGTCGTCGGTCACTGCCGCGGGGACGAGCTGCCCGCCCTCGAACCGGTAGGGGCGGAAGCTGCCGTGCCGCTGGTCGAGCTCGAACGAGCCGGGCGACTCCTTCTCCAGGGTCACGTTGGGGCTGGTGCCGGCGGCCACGCAGACGGTGCGCGCAGGCAACTCCACCGTTTCCCCCGAGTCGCTCCACTTCCCGTCGACCTGCTCGTGCACCGCGAAGCGGACCGCCTTCACCGCGCCGTGCTGGTCGGGCACCGCTTCCAAGGGCGACAAGCCCTCGGCGATGACGATGCCCTCCTCCAGGCACTTGGCGACTTCCTCGTGGTTCAAGCGGTACGCGGGGGAATCGGTGAGCCCCTTGCGATACGCGATGGTCACGCCGCCCCACTGCGCGACCAGGCGGGTGAGGTCCGGCTCCTCGCCGGCGCCCGCGGCTCGATCCCGCTCGGCGCGCACGGCGCGGCCGTGCTCGAGCAGCTCGGCGTAGACGTGCCGCTCCTCCGGGTCGAGCACGGAGAACACCATCTCCTCGCCGGCCGACTCGCACAGCACCTCGTGCCGGTCGAGCAGCTTCTCCACCTGCGCGGGGTAGTAGGCCTTGAGCTCGGTCGCCGTATCGATGGCGGTGAGGCCGCCTCCGATCACCACCGCCGGCAGCCGGACCTGGAGGTTCGCCAGCGCGTCGTCCTTGAAGGCGCCGGTGAGCTGCAGCGCCATCAGGAAGTCGGACGCCTTGCGGATTCCGCGCAGCAGGTTGTTCTTCAGCCCGATCAGGGTCGGCCGCCCGGCTCCGGCGGCCAGGGCCAGGTGGCGGAAGCCCAGCGCCCAGGCGTCGTCCAGGTCGAGCGTCCCGCCGAAGCGGATGCCGCCGTACAGCTTGAAGTGCTTGCGGCGGGCGAGGTTCAGGTGCAGCACGTCGAGGAAGGACTTGTCCCAGCGCACGGTGATGCCGTACTCGGAGACTCCGCCGAATCCGGAGAGGATGCGCTCGTCGAGCGGGGCGCCGAACAAGTCCTGATGACTCTCCACGGCCCGGGAGCAGCTCACCAGCTCGGGATCGAGGGGCTCGATCTTCAGGCCGTCGATCCCGACCACGCCAATCCCCTCGTTCAAGAGGTGATGCGACAGCGTGTAGCCGGCGGGCCCCATCCCCACCACCAGGACGTCCACGCCGCAGTACGGACGGGGGTGGGGCCGGTGGACCCGGAGAGGATTCCAGCGGGTGAGCAAGCTCCAGATCTCGAATCCCCAGGGGAGCCGCAGCGTCTCGGTCAGGACTCGCGTCTCGATCTGCGGGATGTCGACCGGGTCCTGCTTCTGGTAGACGCACGCCTTCATGCAGTCGTTGCAGATGCGATGCCCGGTGCCGGGGGCCATCGGGTTGTCGATGCACACCAAGGCCAGGGCCGCGACCATGTCGCCTTCGCGCGCCTTGAGGTGCATCTCGCTGATGCGCTCTTCCAGGGGGCAGCCGGTGAGGGGGATCCCCAGCGGATTGCGCCGGTAGCGCCCGCTCTCCTTCTCGGGGAATCCCTTCGAGCAGCTGTCCTTCTCGCGGGCGTGGCAATAGATGCAGTAATCGATCTCGCTGCGCACCTCGCGCGGCGTGGCCCGGGGATCGGTCAGCTCGAAGCCGTCGCGCCGGCGCTGGTGCTCGGGAAGCCCCTCGACCTGGTACGGCCGCCGCCGCTTGAGCGGCACCAGCTGCTCGAAGTCCAGGGCGTGCGGCAGGCGCAAGAGCGACCACCCGCGGGTGCGGTGCCGCCCTTGCGGATGCAAGGTGGCGGCGAAGCACCAGCGATCGAAGAGGTCGAGGAGCGCCTCGGCCAGGTCCGGTTTCCCCGCGAGCAGGCCGGCCGCGCGCTCCGGCAGCTCGCCGCGATCGCCGAGACCGCGGGCGATCGCCTGGCACAGGACGCGGAACGGCTCGGGCGAGCGTGGCGCGTCGAGCAAGATCTCGATCACCAGCGCCAGCACCAGCTCGGGATCGTCCTTGGCCATCGAGACGCGCGGGTCGCGCGCCGCCGCCGCCGCGAGCAGAGGCTGTACCTGGTCGTCCAGGGAGGGGAACTCTTCCGCCGCCGGCCGGCTGGCGGCTCCCTTCTTGAACACACGTCGCTGAACGAACTCGCGCTTGACCCGGAAGAGCGGCGCGTCCCGCCCGGCCGCGGTCCGCTGGAAGGCCTGCTCGCCCACCACGCCGAACAGCTCGCCGACGAAGCGCGAGACGTGCCCCGACACTTCGACCAGCAGATCGCCCTCGGCGGGACCCGACAGCGGCGAGCGGCGGTGCTGATCGAACCTGGCGAACAGCTCGGCGTCCTTGGCTTGCAGATCGCGGTCGAAGGCGGCGGTCAGATCCGCCAGGCGGAGCGCATCGTGCAGGTCGGGATACGAGAAGCCAGGGATCCCCAGCCGGGGCCAGCGGGCCTCGTCGCGCAAGTCGACAGCGGGTTCGGTCATTCGCGGATGAGTGTATCGCGCGGCAGCGGCCCGATCCGGGAAAAACCGCCTGGATCCCGCATGTCGGTGCGGGTCGGAAAGGGTGGCAGCATCGCCGGAGCAAGCCCGGCTTGCCTCTGCCTCGCCGCTCACCCTGCAGGCGCCGCGCATCGGCGGCGCCAGCTGGACGTCGCGGACCTACGATCTCGAGCTGGACGGGAGCGTCGCGACCGTCGTGATCGGCATCTCGGGTGGAAGCCCGGGCCAGATGGTCTACTACCTCGACGCGGTGACCGTGGCGTTCGCGGACCGCTGAACCTTCCTGCGGCCGGCGCACTCGGGGCAGACGCCTTCGACCTGCACCTTGAGGGCGTGCACTTCGAAGCCCTGCGAGTCGGAGACTTGAAGATCGTCGAGGCCGGCGTCGTGCAGGTCGACCACCTTGCGGCAGTGGATGCAGACCAGGTGGTGGTGCGGCGAGCCCGCTCCGGTGCCCGGCAGGGCGGCCTCGTAGCGGCCGTGCTCGTGCAGGGCGTTGACGTCGCTCACCGCGCCGATGTCGCGCAGCGCTTCCAGGTTCTTGTACACGGTGGCCAGGGAAAGGTGGGGGATCCGCCTGCGCACCGCGCGGTGGATGTCCTCCGCGCTGGGGTGCTCTCGGGAGGCGGCCAGGGCCTCGAAGATGGCCAGCCGCTGGCGGGTGACCGAGAGGCCGCTCTTGCGGCAGTGCTCCGCGAAGGCGGCCACCTGCGAAGAGAGATCGGGAGCTCTCTTTCGGCGCTGCATCAGCCGGCCTCCGGGAGAAGATCCTGGGCGAGCGACTTGCGGACTGCTTCCGACAGCTCTTGCCGGTGCGTGTACGAGGGATGGTCGACGACCAGCGCCGCCGGGCCCTTCTGCAGCGCCGCGGCGTCGGAGACGGGAAACCGGACGTACTGCACCGCGGACACCCGCTGCCCGTCGTCGCGGCCCCCCTCCATCGATCCGCGCGACCGCGCGGCTTTGACTTCGAGCCACAGGTGCTCCCCCAAGCCGGTGAGGCGAGTCAGCGCAGCCTTCACCTCCGGGTCGCTGCCGGTCAGCTCGACCAGGAGGGTCGCGGACAGCTCGCCTCTGCCGGGAAGCATCGTGTTGAACCCTTCCAGCTCCTCGCGGACCTGCGCTTCATCGGTGATCCGCTCGACCCGCAGGATCTCCTGGATCTGGAACTTCACGGTCACCCGGTTCTCGAACACGAAGGTCATGAGGGGACCCACGGTGACGCGCCGCGACTCCTTCGCCGCGATCACTTCGCGGCGGAACTGAGAGCGCACTCCTTCGTAGACGGGCAAGGGCCACAGATCCTTCAACTCGAGCTTGCGCATCACATCTCCTCTACCGCAGTGCCTCCGCTGCCGCCCTTCGGCGAGCGGAGCGGCTCTCCCCGATAGGCCGCCCGCAGGATCCGGACCGGGTGGTACACCTGCCGCCCCGTCTTCTGCCTGAGCTGCAACCCGGCGAGCGGGCAATCCGACGAGACGACGTCGGGCTCCGCGCCGTCGACCCGGCCGGCGGCCGCCTCGGCCACCTTCAGCGACTCCTCGAAGAACTCGGTTTTCATGCCCCAGGTGCCGTCCATCCCGCAGCATCGGTCGACCAGCTGCACGTCCGCTCCGGCCCACTTGAGCAGGTCGCGCCCGCGGTAGCCCAGGTTCTGCACCCGGTTGTGGCAGGCGACGTGGTAGGCGACCTTCCCGATGGGCTTTTCGAAGTCCTTCGGCAGGTTCTTGTGCCGCGCCTGCTGCAAGAGGAAGTCGGAGAGGTCCATGACCGCCTCGGATACCTGGCGGGCCTCCTCGGTTCCGACCAGCTCGGGGTATTCGGTCCGGAGCACCAGCGTGCAGCTGGGTCCCGGGCTGACGATCTTTCGGCCTTCGCGCACGGCGGGCAGAAGCGTCTGCACGTTTCTTAGCGCCTGCCGGCGGGCACCCTCCAGGTCTCCGCCGTCCAGCTTGGGCATGCCGCAGCACACCTGCTCGGGGCAGCTGACCGAGCACCCGGCATGCTCCAGGACCTCCACCGCGGCCCTGGGGATCTCCGGGTCGTTGTAGTTCCCGTAGCAGGTAGCGAACAGTGCCACGCTGGAGGCCGGCTCCGCGCGGGGCGCGACGGGGGCGCGCCTCGCCCACCAGGTGAGGAAGGTCTCGTCGGCGTAGGGAGGGAGTTGCCGGTCGCGGTGGATGCCCACCGCGTGCTCCATCAGCACGCGATTGAACCGGTTGTGCGCGGCCGCGTTGGCGAGCGGCGCGATCTTCGTCATCGCGGTTCCGACCGCGTCGGTGGCCCCCAGGAAGCGCTCGCGGAACGCGATGCCGTCTTCTTTCGCGACCGCCATCTTCGCGCGAAGCATGAGACGCGGGAAGTCGACCGCGAACTCGTGGGGCGGAACGTAGGGGCACTTGGGGAAGCAGAGCTTGCATTCGTAGCAAAGCTCGACCACCCGCTGTTTGTCGCTCGCCTGGAGGAGCGACACCGGGCTCTCGGTGTGCACCTCGACGTGCTCGAGGAGCTTTTTCGCCTCGTGCTCCTCGACCAATCCCCCCTCGAGGTGCTTGCCTTCGGCCTCGGCGCGGTGCGGATCGAGGGCGTCGATCCGCTTGAAGAGCACGTCGAACGACGGGCACAGGTTGAAGCAGAGCCGGCAGCCGTTGCAGATCTCGAACACCCTGTGCACCTCGGCATCGAGGTGCGATCGGTCCCAGAAGCTCGGGTTGTCGTACGCCATCCCGTGCGGATCCCGGGACCAGTCCGGGGCGGAACCTGCGATCGGCAATCTCATGCCGGATCCCTACTCCGACTTCACCTGCTGCAGGCCCTTCGCGAACCGGCCGGCGTGCGACTTCTCGGCCTTGGCCAGGGTCTCGAACCACTCGGCGATTTCGCTGAACCCTTCCTCGCGCGCCTGCCGCGCGAAACCGGGGTACATCTGGGTGTACTCGTAGGTCTCGCCGGCGACCGCGGCGGCGAGGTTCTTCTCGCTGTCGCCGATCGGCTCGCCGGTGGCGGGATCGCCCACCTGCTCCAGGTACTCGAGATGGCCATGCGCGTGGCCGGTCTCGCCTTCGGCGGTGTCGCGGAACAGCCCGGCGATGTCCGGCCGGCCTTCCACGTCGGCCTGCTTGGCGAAGTAGAGGTACCGGCGGTTCGCCTGGCTCTCGCCGGCGAACGCGGACTTGAGGTTTTCGTGCGTCTTGGTGCCCTTCAGGTTCGGCATCGTGCTCCTCCTCGGGGGGTGGCTCGTTGGAGAACAATTCTCGATTTTGGATTCGCTGCGTCAAGCCGTTTCTGAGGCAAGCAGCGCAGGGGAGAATCGGCGGAAGCGGGTTTGAAGCTCAACCGGACGCTTGCGGATCGCGTCTCGGGACGAACGGTGCGATCGTTCTGGGCGAATCTCGAAGCGCCGGAGGGCGCGGCATCCCTCTCGAGAGACGCGCGCCCTCCGCGGACGATCGGTCGCCGCCCACGGGGGGCGACGTGCTTTTTTAGCTCAGGTTGTCGTTCACCAGCTTGGTCATCTCGAACATCGAGACGGTCCTCTTGCCCCCGAACACCTCGCGGAGGTTGTCGTCCGCGTTGATGTTGCGCTTCTCCTTCTTGTCTTGCAGGCCGTTCCTCTTCACGTACGCCCAGATCTTCTTGACCACCTCGGTGCGCGGCAGCGGCCTGTCGCCGACGACCTTGGCCAGCGCCGCGCTCGGCTGGAGCGGCTTCATGAATGCGGCATTGGGCTTGCGGGCGGACTTCTTGCCAGTCTTCCTTGCTGCCTTCTTGGCGGCCATCTTGGGATTCTCCTCCTGGAAAGGGCCTCTCCCCTGCTGCCAAAACCGAGCGCACTCTGACAGAGGACGCTCGACCGAGTAAAGCCCTTTCTCCCTCGGGGGACCCCCTCCGCCCCCCGGCGCGACCACCGAACCGGGGCTGCTTGTCAAGCCCCCTTTGGTCGGGCGATGCGCAGCACACAGAACCCTCGCCGGCGCAGCAGGACGGCCGGGCCGGAGGCGGCGGCCGGGGGCAACCACTCGCGCGCCTGCTTCTCCGACGCGAGCACCAGCGCCTCGCCTCCCGGGACGAGCAGGCGCTTTGCCTCGAGCAGCTCGCGGGCGAACACCGCTTCGCCGGAGGGCGCCGAGGCCTCGCCCAGGATGAGCCCCGCGCCGCCCTCCGGCAGGGCTTCGGACAGGAAGACCGCCTCCCTGACCTGGAGCGCCTCGCCGCCGAGGGCCAGGGCCGAGGCGTTTCGGCGGAGGAAGGCGGTGTCGAGGAGGTCGCGATCCTGCGCGACGATTTGCGCTTGCGGCCAGCGGACCCGGGCCGCGAGTGGGAGCACGCCGTACCCGCAGCGGAAGCAGAAGACCGTGCGCGGAGAAGCGCGCGGCACGGCGTCCAGGAGGGCCGCCAGGGCGGAGGCGTGGGAGGGATCCTCGCTCGCGTCGTGGGGCCGGGAGAGCGAGAGCACGCGGCCGGGGGCGGCCTCGAAGCTGGTCTGGTCCCGCGCGTAGACGGACTCGTCGCCGAGGGAGAATCGGGAGGGACCGGGAGGGACGGAATAGACGAGGTGGCTCGGGCCCTGCGCGGCGAGCCGCAGCCCGGGCAGCTGGGCGGCCTCCACCTGGTCCCGCAGGTCGCGGATCGCCACCGCGCGCAGCTCTCCGCCGGGAGCAAGCAGGGAGCGGCCCGCCTCGAGGAGGTAGGCGACCCCGCGCGGACCGATGCGCGCCGGCACGTTGCAGAGGAGGAGATCGAAGCGGGCGCTCGCAAGGAGATCGCGGTAACCGAGGCCGGGGAGGACTTCGACGTTCGAAAGGCCCAGCGAGCGCGCGTTGTGGGCGGCGGCGCGCACGGCGAGGAGGTCGCGGTCGACGAGCAGGGCGGTCGCGGAGGGGAATCGGGCCGCGATGGGGAGGCCCAGGGCGCCGTAGCCGCAGCCCAGGTCGAGCATCGATCGCGGCGGGCGGTCGGGGAGGTTGCGGAGCAGGAGCAGCGTGCCGGCGTCGACGGCGCGCGTCGCGAAGACGTCGGAGGGGACGTCGAGGGGGAGGGACAGACCCAGCGCACGGACTGTGAGCTGCGTGCGGGCGTAGGGGCCCAGCGCGGCGCGTGCGGTCTGGCTTGGCGCGGGGGGAGCGCTCTTGCGGCGCGGGCGACGCATGGAGGGCTCAGGTACCACGCCCTGTCGAGGTCGAGGTCGGGCTCGAGGGTTATCGAAGGTCGAGGGTCGAGGTCGAGTCGGGTCCGTGCGTCGCTAGGACTTCCCGCGCCGGGAGGAGGCGGCGGCGCGCAGCAGGGCGTAGCGGAGCTCGGAGGGAAGGGAGTGTGCGCCGGCCACCGGGGAGCCGGAGTGACGGGGAGGAGAGGGAGGGGAATGGCACGAGGAGGGGCGGAGGGAGCCCTCGGGGGCCAGGCCGAACTGGAGCGCGCGGACGGCGTTGCGGCCCAGGCGGCGGTTGAGGCGCTCGATGATCAGATGACGGGCGGCGTCGAGCTGGTCCCGCCAGCGGTGGTCCTGGACCAGGAGGTGGAGGGTCCCCGCCGAGAGGACCGTCGGCTGGGCGCGGGAGGCGAGGTCCCTGCCGACTGCTTCGGCCCAGACCGCGGCGGGCAGGTGCCGATCGAGCCGGCGCGCGAGACCGTGCCGATCCAGGGCCCGCTGGAGGATGCCGCCCACTGCCTCGGCCCGCCGCCGGGGGAAGAAGTGCCCTGCGCTCACGAGCGGCTCCGCAAGAGGACGAGCTGGAGCGCCGGCATCAGCTCGTCCAGGCGGTATGGCCGCTCGACAATGGGGACGCCCTCCGGGACGCGCTCGCCCTGGTGCAACTCGCCCCAGCGGCGCGAGAGGATGAGCCCGATGCCGCGCGCCTTCGGCCTGCACAGCCTCCTCAGCTCGGCCAGCGCCTCGGCGTCGACTTCCGGCCAGGCGCGATCCTCGAGGACGACCACGTCGGGCGCCCCGTGGGCCGCCACCGCGCGTCGCGCGTCGCAAGGCGAGCTGCATACTGCCACCTGCGCCGCGGCGCGCCCATAGGAGAGCAGGCGCCGGACCCGCTCACCCTCGTGGAGGTCTCGGCCGACCAGGAGCACCCGGGGAGTGCTTGAAGGGAGCGGCTTCAAGGGCGCTGCAGGCCTGCTCGGCATGGTGTTTCTCCTTCATTGTTCTGGGAACCGGTCCTCTGGCGATGGTCCTTGCCGCCCTCCGAGCCGACTTCGATGAAGTCGCAAAGCTCGTGGAGGCGCGAATAGATCCGCTGACCCACTCGCTGTTCGAGGGTTTCCTTCAGCTCACCCTCGACGCCGAACTGCCACACCGAGTCCTTGCGCGGCGGGTAGTTCGTCGCGAAGAGAGTGGGGCGATTTGCGTTGTACCGAATGGAAATGATCTCATCGAGAACTCCTTGTTCGAATTCTCGATTGCGTCCCCCCTTTCCGAGCTCGTCGATGGCCAGCACATCTACCGTGCGCAACGGCTCGAGCCATTCCCGAGCGGACACGCCGTTCGAAAAGCCGTCCCGGATGTCCGAGAGGAGCAAGAAGAATTCCTCGTAGCGCGCACGGACCCCCTTCTGCACGACGAGCTCGCGCACGATCGAGGTGAGCAGGTGCGTCTTGCCCGTCCCTGGGGGACCGCAGAACAGGAGGGCCCGGACCCCCTTTGCTCCAGGTACGAATTCGTCCACGAATCGTGTCGCGCGCCCCAGCGCCTTGATCTGCGAGGCCGACTTCGGCTCGTAGTGGTGGAATCTGCGAGTCACAAACTTCAGCGGCAGGTGCAGCCCGGTCAGAAGCGCAAGCCGGCGAGGGTCGGCGCCGCAGGCGCAGGCTCGCATGAGCGAATAGCCCCGCTCGTCGGTGGCGAAGATCCGTCCCGTGCCGCCGCACGAGACGCAGTCGCGAGTGTGCGGGCAAGGCTCGGCCGCGGCGCGGCCGTCCTGAATGTGGAAGACGGCGCCGTCGCCGCCGCAGGTCGAGCAGATCTCCGGAGACGGTGCAGTGCGCTCGAGGTCCATGTCTCTCCTACAGGAGGAATGCGCGGGGCGGTACGCCGAGCCGCTCGCTGGCGGCGGTGAGGAGCTGGAGCTGCAGGCTCTTGCGATAGCGGGCGCGGGGCATCGCCGCCGGGCGCGGCGCCATGCGGGCGCGCAGATCCCGGCCGAGCTGCCGGACGCTCTCGCGGGGCAGCTCGCGCAAGGCCGACCGGAGCGCGCCGAGGGTAGCCGCCCAGTACGCGTCGCCGCCCGAGGCGAGAAGCTCCTCCGCCCGGTGGGCGATCGCCTCCCAGGCGGAGCGCGCCGCGAGGCGCGGCGACCGGGCCGCCTGGAGCAGCTCGGAAGCGAGTCCGGGAGCGGCCGGTTTCGCCCGCGGCCTGCGCCGCGCCTGCGCCGAAAGGGCCGGGGCGAAGAACTGCAGCGTCAGCCCTACCTCGGCCGTGCCCCGCGCCGCGGGCGGCTTGAGGCGCCGGGCTCTGCGCAGCTCCGCCTGGACGTCGGAGAGCGGGATGCCGGCCGCATGCCAGGAGAGGGCGAGCTCGGCGTCGGCCGGCGAGAGCAGCAGCCCCCGCCCGCGCAGCCGCGACAGCTCCGCGGCGATCCCTTCGATGTACTCTCGCGGCGTCACCTTGGAGTGCTCCATCGTACCGTTGGGGTCTGACTCTCCGGGGGAAAGGCGCCTGCCCGCCCGGAGTGGGAAAGCGGTCTAACAGAGCATGCAACCCCTCGTCAACACTGAGGAATTTCACACCGACGCACCACAGGTTGTCCACAGCAGCCCGCGATTCCGGGCCGCGGAAACGGGGCGTTTTTCGCGGCGGTCCACAGGGCTCCGGGGTACTCTGTACGGAGTCGCTGTGGAGGAAGTCGCAGCGAGCAGCGAGTGCACCCGGACGGCCGGCGAAGCATCGGACGTGCACCTCGTGGAGGGATCGCGATGCTCGCGGCCTGGTACGAAGCGAAAGGCGCGGCGCGAGACGTCCTGCGGTATGGCGAGCTGCCTGATCCGGTGCCCGCTCCCGGCGAGGTGCGCGTCCTGGTGCGCGCGTCGGGAGTGAACCCGACCGACGTCAAGGCGCGCATGGGGCGGCCGGGGAGCACCGCGCTGGAGTTCTCGCGGGTCGTCCCCCACCACGACGGAGCGGGAGTGGTGGACCGGGTGGGCGAAGGCGTCTCGCAGCGCAGGATCGGCGAGCGCGTCTGGATCTACGAGGCGCAGTGGAAGCGTCGGTTCGGGACCGCGGCCCAGTACGTCACGGTTCCCGAGGAGCAGGCGGTGCCGCTCCCGGACGGGACGGACTTCGCCGCGGGGGCCTGCCTCGGCATCGCCGCCATCACCGCCCACCACTGCCTCTTCGGAGACGGGCCGATCGGCGGAAGGAGCGTGCTGGTGCAGGGAGCCGCGGGCGCCGTGGGGTACTACGCCGCGCAACTGGCGCGGCTCGCGGGCGCCCGGGTGATCGCGACCGTCGGCTCGCCGGCGCAGGAACGCCTGCTGCGCGAGGCGGGCATCACGGAGCTCATCGATCGCAAGGACGAGGCGGTGGGGGAGCGGGTGCTGCGCATGACCTCCGGCGGCGGCGTCGACCGGATCGTGGAGGTTGCACTGGGCGTCAACCTGGACGCGGACCTCGAGGCGCTCGCGACGGGTGGCACCATCGCGGCGTATGCGTCGGACGGAGACCCGGGGCGGCCGCTCCCGTTCCGGCAGCTCCTCTGGAAGAACGCCAGCATCCGCTTCGTGCTGGTCTACCTCGTCTCGCCCGAGGCCCACCGGCACGCCGTCCGCGACTTGACGGCCCACCTTTCGGCGGGGGCGCTCCGACACTCGATCGCCCGCCGCTTGCCGCTCTCCGCGATCGTAGAGGCGCATCAGGCCATGGAGGCGGGCCACCTGAACGGTAAGCTGATCCTGGACGTACCCTAGCGCGGGCTCGCCAGAAGTGAGGAAAGCGCGATCACTCGTCCGGCGTGCTCCAGCGGGGGTGCCGGATGATCTGCGCCAGCTGGCCGTCGCGGCGCGGGCAGCGGGCGCGCTGCGGCAGGCGGGCGCGCCGCTCCTCGTCGAGGGTGACGATCTCGTCGTTCAGCGAGATGTAGCCCTGCGCCCGGCAGAGCATCTCGACGGTGGCGGCCAGTTCGCGCCGGGCTTCTCGCGGGAGCGCTTCGACCCAACCCAGGATCTCGACGCCCTCGTCGGAGATCCCGCACTCGCCCTGCCAGCCCCTCGCCATGCCTGGCCCCTCCTGCCTCACAACAATCTGCACCGTGCGGGCCAGACGCCATGGGTGGACGACGGGCAGCGTGGGCCCGCTCGCCCGGCTCCCTGATGGCCGGAAATGCGAAGGGCGGCCGGGCTGGATGCCTGGCCGCCCTCCGGTCGCCGCTTTTGGGGGAAAGCGGCGGGCCGGTCCGGAGGGGGGGGCCGGACCGGCGTCTTGAATGGGCTCTAGCTGCAGCCCATCGAGTTCCCGCAGTTCAGGCACTTGTAGCAAGTGCCGTTTCGAACCGTGATGTGGCCGCAGGCGTCGCAGAAAGGGGCGTCGCCCGAGAGCTTGCCCAGGAGCTCGTCCTGCGGCGAGGCCGCCTTGCGCCCGGGAGCGTCGCCGTTCGGCTTCTGCATCGCCTTGGCAGCCGCCGCGGGGCTCGCCTGCGAGCCCGGCTCCGCCCCCATCGACGAGGTGGGAGTGGTCGCCGCAGCCTCGGGAGTGACGTGCGCCAGGTCGTCCCGGCTCAAGTACTCGACCCCGAGCGCGCGGAAGACGTAGTCGATCACGCTGGTGGCGAACTTCACCCGGTCGTGCCCTTGCACCGGACCCTGCGGCTCGAACCGGGTGAAGACGAACTGCTCGACCAGGGTCTCCAGCGGCACTCCGTACTGGAGCGCGATGGACACCAGCATGGCGAAGCAGTTCATCACGCTGCGAAGGGCGGCGCCCTCCTTGTGCATGTCGATGAAGATCTCGCCCAGCGTGCCGTCCTCGTACTCGCCGGTGCGCAGGAAGATCTTGTTTCCGCCCACCTTCGCTTCCTGGGTGATCCCGTGCCGCTTGGCCGGCAGCCTCCGCCGGGAGCTGACCGAGAGCCGCGGAGCAGTGCCCACCTGCACGAAGCAGGCTTCCGCCATCCGCTGCGCCTGCGCCGGAGTCAGGTCGGGCAGGAGCGCGAGCAGCGCCTCCGAGAGGCCCTTCGTTTCCTTCGGCAGAGGCAGCTTCTTCGCCGGCTGCGGGTCCCCGGCCGAGAGCGGCTGCGACTGCTTGCATCCGTCGCGGTAGACCGCGATGGCCTTGAGCCCTAGCCGCCAGGACTCGCGGTGGATCCGCTCCACGTCCTCCACCGTGGCCTCGTTCGGCATGTTGATCGTCTTGGAGATGGCGCCGGAGAGGAACGGCTGGGTCGCCGCCATCATGCGCACGTGGCCCATCGGCTCGATGAACCGGCTGCCCAGAGGTCCGCAGCGGTTGGCGCAGTCGAAGACGTCGTAGTGCTCGGCCTTGAGGAACGGCGCCCCCTCGACGGTCTGCCTGCCGCACACCAGAAGCGACGCGGCATCGATCTGCTCCACCGTGTAGCCGAGCTTCTTCAGTACTGCCTCGCCCCTGGCGGTGGCCGGGAGGCCGAGCCGCTGCAGGCAGGCCGCGCCGAGCACGTGGGGAGCGAAGGCCGCCCGGAGGTCGAACACCGACTCCAGGCTCTTCTCCACCTTGGCGATCTCCGCTTCGGTGAGCCCGCGCGCGAGGAGCTCGCTGGGCGACAGCTCGGCGGCCGTCTTCAGCGTCGCCGTGCCGCGCACGTAGTCGACGATGGCCTGGATCTCGTCCGGCTTGTACCCGAGCTTCTTCAACGCCCGCGGGACGCTCTGGTTGACGATCTTGAACGAGCCTCCGCCCGCCAGCTTCTTGAACTTGATCAGCGCGAAGTCGGGCTCGACGCCGGTGGTGTCGCAGTCCATCAGAAGCCCGATGGTACCGGTGGGCGCCAGCACGGTGGCCTGGGCATTGCGGTATCCGTGCTGCTCTCCCAGCGCGACGGCCCGGTTCCACACCTCGTGCGCCGCGGCCAGAAGCTCCGAGGGGGCCAGGTCGCGGTCGATGTTCTGCACCGAGTCGCGGTGCATGCGCATCACTTCCAGCATCGAGTCGCGGTTGTGCGAGTAGCCCTGGAACGGTCCCTTGCTGGCCGCCATCTCCGCGGACAGCGCATACGCTTCGCCGGTCATCACCGCCGTCACCGCGGCCGCGTAGGCGCGGCCCCCGTCGGAGTCGTAGGGCAGCCCCTCGACCATGAGCAGCGTGCCGAGGTTCGCGTACCCCAGCCCCAGCGGCCGGAACTGGTGGCTGCGCTCGGCGATGCGCCTGGTGGGATAGGAGGCCAGGTCGACTGCGATCTCCTGCGCCAGGAAGAAGATCCGGCAGGCGTGGCGATACGCCTCGACGTCGAACTTCCCGGTTTTGCCTCCGGATGCCTCCGCTCCCGCTCCGGCCCGTCGGTCGGCGGAGCCGCCCTCCTCCCGCAGGAACTTGAGCAGGTTCAACGAGGCCAGGTTGCAGGCGGTGTCGTCGAGGAAGACGAACTCGCTGCAGGGGTTCGAGGCGTAGATCCGGTCGGTCGCCTTGCAGGTGTGCCACTTGTTGATCGTGTCGTCGAACTGCAGCCCCGGGTCGGCGCACTTCCAGGCCGCCTCGGCCATCTCCGTCCACAGCTCGCGCGCGTCCAGGCGATCGACGACTTCCCCGGTGGTGCGCTGGGTGGTTTCCCAGGGGCCGTTCTTGTCGACCGCGTCCATGAACGCGTCGGTGATGCGGACCGAGTTGTTCGCGTTCTGGCCCGAGACGGTGCGGTAGGCGTCGCCGTTGAAGTCGGACGGATAGCCGGCGGCGATCAAGGCCTGGACCTTCTTCTCCTCCCGCGCCTTCCACTGGATGAACTCGCGGATCTCGGGATGGTCGGCGTCGACCACCACCATCTTCGCCGCCCGCCGGGTGATCCCGCCCGACTTGGTGGCGCCCGCCGCGCGGTCGAGCACCTCCAAGAAGCTCATCAGGCCGCTGGAGGTGCCGCCACCCGAGAGCCGTTCCATCCTTCCGCGCAGCTTGGAGAAGTTGGTCCCGCTGCCGGAGCCGTACTTGAACACGCGCGACTCGTCGTGGACCAGGCTGAAGATCGACTCCAGGTCGTCCTTGCAGCTCTGGATGAAGCAGGCCGACACCTGCGGCCGGCTATAGGCGTCGCCCAGCTGGTAGGCAGTGCCGGTGGCGAGGTCGACGGCCCAGTTGCCGCCCGAACCCTTGATCTCGTACTCGTGCCAGAGCCCGCAGTTGAACCAGACCGGGCTGTTGAAGGCGCCCACCTGGTGCACCAGGTAGAAGCTCAGCTCGGCCTCGAAGGCCTCCGCGTCGGCGGGCGTGGCGAAGTAGCCGCCCTGCGCCTCGCCCGCGCTGCGCAGCGTGTGCGCCACCCGGCGGACGATCTGGCGCACCGATTCCTCGGCCCCGCTCTTGGTGCCGGGAACGCCCGCCTTGCGGAAATACTTGCTGACCGCGACGTCGGTGGCGAGCTGCGACCAGTCTGCCGGCACCTCGGCGTCGTCCATCTTGAAGACCACTTCGCCGTCGGCGCCGGAGATCTTCGCGGGCCTGCGGGTCCAGGCGACCTCCTCGAGCACTTCTTCCGCGGTCGCCCCCTCCCGGGTGACGCGGCGTTCGATGGGCAGCCCCTTGCTGCGCCTTTGGGTGCGGGGCGCGGCAGGGTGGCCGTTGCCCTGCGCCACCGGAGCGGCGGCAGGCGCCGCCGAGAAGCCGCTCTGCTCCTTGTTCCCGCTCTTCGCCATCCGAGCCCTCCTTGTCGACCAGGCGTTGGTGTCGGAGTTGGCGCCCGCCTTCACCGGCGAGCTCCAAGCGCAGGCCTTTTCTGCCACAGCGCCACCGCGGAAGTCAAACGGATCCTACCAGGGGTTGTATGCACGCGGCGCGTCAGGCGCAATTCGTAGTGGCAAGCCCACAGCTTGTGGAGGGTCGGGCGGGACGCACAACGAGCCGTCCAAAGGGTCGTTTTGCTGCGGTGCGCACAGGTCCTGCCGGGCGCTCCACACCCGATCGAAGTGTGGTATGCAGCGCGCCCCGTCCGAAGCGGAAGGACCTTCGCCCCATGAAGACCCTCACGGAATTCTCCGGCACGCTCGTCCGCATGGCCGCCAAGGCGGTGGCCGACGCCCGCAAGCAGCTGCCGAAGGAGGCCTTCGCGGAGCGCGTCCCGCCTCCCGTCCCCGAGCCGAAGCCAGACGTAGAGCCGCGCGACAACAAGAACGAGGCCCCTCCCGAGGGTGGGCTCGACAGCGCCACCGACGCGGCGGACGACGAGCTGGCCAAGGAGGCCGTGAGCCACGTCCCACCCAGCGCCCAGCCCAAGCCGCCCGAGTTCCGGCCGGGCGAGGCCGAGACGGCCAGCGACCGGGAGACCCACGAGGATCCCGACATCCAGTTCCGTCGCGAGGACCAGGTCGCCGGCAAGGACCTGGAAGGCCAGGCCCAGGACGGCCCGCCGGTGCAGGACCCGGAGGCGGAGCAGCGGCCGCCCAGGCGCGCGGACCCGGAGGAGGCGGAGAGCGAGGAGGCGAAGAAGATCCTCGACGAGACCGTCGCCAAGGCGACCGGCACTACCGGCGAACGCCTCGACCGGCTGCGCGACGCGCTCAAGGCGGTGGGCAAGGAAGCCGGCCGCGTCCGGCTGGTGCGGGTGTTCCCGGGCGAGGAGCCCGTCGCCGGGGCGAAGAAGATCGGCGAATTCCAGTACGTCGTGGACCTGATGCCCCAGTCGATGAAGCAGGAGTTCCACCGCGACGAGAAGGGCGGACGCCGCGGTCCGCGCCGGCCCGGAGGCGGCGGGAAGCAGAAGTCGGACTCCCTGGAAGGCTCCTTCTCCATGGAGTCTCTGATGCAGGACCGCCGCAACGAGCGCGGCCCCGGCGGGGGGCGCCGTCCAGGCGGCGGCCGCGGCGGTCCGGGCGGCGGAGGCGGCCCGGGCGGCGGGCGCGGTCCAAGCGGAGGTCGCGGCCCGGGCGGCAAGGGTCCCGGCGGCGGCCGCGGGCCCAACGCGCCCAAGGGCCCGTAGCGATCGTGCGATTTACCTGAACTCTGCGGCCCTCCCGCCTCACAGAGAAGCGGGAGGCTCGCCGGATGATTCGCTTCGGTCGCGGTCGCCCCTGACGGGATGCTTGGTGAATCTCACGGGCTGGGCGGCCACGGGGGTGCACGATCAGTTTGAGGCCGCGCGTGCGCCCCGCTTGTGCAATCACCGGCGCGGGGGGAGAGGTCCGGTCCGCGGCCCTGTACAGCTGGTACATGTCAGGTCTGGGGTATCTTCCCCCGTTCCAGGCGTTCTCGGATGTCATTCCGACCGTCGGATCATCGGGACGGCCGACGTAAAGCGAAGAGCGTCAGGTCTAGCGGCGGTGCACCTTGGTCAGCGAGCCCTGGTCGGTCGGGTTGAGCAGCACCTGCGAGATGTTCACGTGCTGCGGGCGCGTCGCCACCCAGACGATCACTTCCGCCACATCCTGGGCGGTGAGCGGACGCATGCCCGCGTAGACCTGCTTGGCTTTGTCCGCCGATCCGAGGCGGACGATGGAGAACTCCGTCTCCGCCAGGCCCGGCGCGATGTCCGAGACGCGGATCTCGGTGCCGTTGAGCTCCAGCCGCAGCGTGTCCGAGACGGCGCGCACCGCACGCTTCACCGGCGCGTAGATGCCGCCACCTTCGTAGGTGCCGTACGCCGCGTAGCTGGAGATGTTGATGATGTGCCCCGCGTTCCGCCGGATCATCCCGGGGAGCAGGGCGCGGGTCATGCGCATGAGGCCCGTGAGGTTCGCCTCGATCATCCCCAGGAGGTCCTCGTCCTTGAACTCGGCCAGCTTGTCGCGCCCCAGGGCTCCGCCGGCGTTGTTCACCAGGACGTGGGGCGTCTCCAGCTCGGCGGCGGCGGCGAACTTGTGGATCGACTCCGCGTTGCGCACGTCCAGCGGCAGCGCGAGCGCCCGCGGCGAACCCGCCTTGCGCGCCGCCTCGGCGACCCTCTGCAGCCGGTCCATGCGCCGGGCGCCCAGCACCAGGGGATGCCCGAGCCCCGCGAAGGCGAGCGCGGTCGCCTCGCCGAAGCCCGCGGAGGCTCCCGTGATGACCACCGTCCCTTGCGCCATCTTCAGATCTCCAGGACGTCCAGCGGAAGCGGCAGCTCGCGGCTTCCCTCCGCGTTCGATCGATAGCACGTCTCGATGATCTGGACGCAGGCCACCGCCTCGCGCAGCTCGCGGCCGACGAAATCGTTCGCCTGGATCGCCGCCTTGAACTGGTCGAAGAGCGAGTCGAACCACTGCGTGTGGGAGGCGTCCATCCAGTGCGAGGCGATGCTGCCCTTCTCCACCCGCGGCTTCCCCGACGAAGAACCGGTGGTCAGCTCCCAGTCGTCGTCGTCGATCACCAGGGCGCCGTCGGTACCCTGCAGCGAGTACACCACTTTGCGTACGCCAGCCGTCCAGGTGAGGAAGCAGTGGGCGTACCCGGTGGGGAAGGTGAGCACCGCGTTCAGGTTGTCCTCGGTGTCCCACTGCCGGTCGAGCGTGAGCGTCTTCGCCGTCACGTGTGTGGGCAGTGAGCCCAGCCAGGCGAAGGTCAGGTAGAAGCTGTGGCTGCCGTGGTCCATGGCGATGCCGCCGCCGGACGTCTTGCGGTCGCGGCGCCAGTCGGTGCGCCACTCGGGAACGCCTTTGGCGTGGGTGGTGCGGAAGGTGTTCAGCGTCACGGCCCGGACCTTGCCGATCCGGCCGGAGCGGATCACCTCCAGCGCGAACTTCACCACCGGCGCGTGCTTGTAGTTGTGCGCGGGGAAGACGACGCGCCGCTGGGTGCGCGCCGCCTGGACCAGCGCCAGCGCCTGGGCGGTGGTGGTGGTGAGCGGCTTCTCGCACAGCACGTGCGCCCCGCGCCGCAAGGCCGCGAGCGAGATCTCGCCGTGCACGTCGGGCGAGGTGCAGACGTCGACGAAATCGAGGCCGCTCTCCTTCTCGAGGAGCTCCTGCCAGGTCGGGTAGAGGCGCGCCTTGGGCGAGACCGCGCGCGCCGCCTGGAGCCGGGCCGGGGAGATGTCCGCGATGGCCGCGATCTCCACGTCCTTGCGGGCGAGGTACGCAGGGTGGTGTCCCTTGCCCGCGATGAATCCGAATCCGACGATGGCGCCCTTCAGCATCTCTCCTCCGCGGCGCGTGCTTATCGCAGGAATCCGACCTTGGCGGAAGGAAAACGCTCACCCGGAATGGCGCGGCAACTCGCGCGTAGATAAAAGGAGGCGCCCAAAGGAGCTTCCATGTCCCAACGGTTGCAAGTTGCCCTGGCGCTGCTCCGGATCGCTGCCGGGATCAGCCTGCTCGGCCCGGGCCTCTCCAAGCTGGGCTGGTTCGCGCACCCCGGGCTGGAGCCGATCCTCGCCAACTGGGCGCAGCACGCTCCCAACGGGCTGGTCTTCGGCTACCTCCACCTCGTCCAGCCCCACCACGCCGGGCTGGCGCGCATCGCCGCGGTGGGAGAGCTGGGGCTGGGCACCTTGCTGGTCCTGGGGTTCTTCACCCCCGTCGCCGCGCTCGTGGCGCTGGTGATGGTCGCGCAGTTCCATTTCGCCAGCGGAGCGATGTTCCAGGCGAGCTACCTGACGGGGCAGAACGGGCTCGTCTATCTGCTCATCTTCCCGGCGCTCATCGCGGGCCGGGCGGGAGTGGCGCTGGGTCTGGACGGGATCCTGGGGCGCTCGATGAGGAGCTCTCCGCGACCCCTGTAGCCGGTTTCGCGGCGGGGGTGGAGGTCTTGGACGGCGCCGTCGCCGGGCCCTGCGCGCTCTTCGTCTTCGGCTTGGGCTGGCGCTTCACGGTCTCCTTGCCCGGCTTCTGGACGGTGCCCGAGGCGGACGTCGGCGACGTTGCCAGGGCCGGTCTCGAGGTGGAACTCGAGCTCGGGCCCGTGGCCGGTGTCGGGTTGGTGGTCGAGGTCGCGGTCGTCGGGATCGAAGCGGACGCCGGTGCGCCTGGGTGCGCTGCCGCCCCCGCCTCCGCCTTGGCGCGCTCGAACCGGCGGAGCGCATCCGCCGCCTCGCGCGACCCGCACCGGCGCCTCTCGGCCGTCGTCCGGGCGAGGAGAGCCTGGGCGCGCTCGGTGCCGGCGACCACCAGGACCCGCACCGCGTTCAGCACCGCGGTGCAAGGCGCGCCTCTGTCGGACAGCTCGGCCGTGGCCAGCGCCAACCGGTCCTCGTCGCGCGCCTGCCCCATCAGCTCCAACGCTTCCAGGGCCTCCCGCCGCGCCCGCCCGTGCTGCGAGCGCACGATGCCGCGCAGCGGCTCGGCGGCGGAAGCCCCGACCCTCTCGCCCAGGGTGCGCACCAGCGCCGGCCTCCACTGCAGCGGAAAGGCCTCGGATTCCAGATCGTCGACCAGCGCGCGCACCACCTCGGGGTCTGAGACGCCGGCGTCCACGTCGAGCGCGGCCGCGAAGTCGGCGAACGCCATGCCCAGCTGCCCCAAGGCGTGCTCGGCCTTGCCCCGCAGGACCTGCACTTGCGCGCTGCGGGCCCGGGGGCTGTCGGAGAGCTTGTCGAGCTCGGCCAGGGCAGCCAGCGGAGCCTTCGCCACCAGCATCTGCCCGGCCCGCAAGACCGGGTCGTTCTCCCTCCGCACCCGGACCCGCCAGCTGGCCGCGGCGGCCAGGGCGCACACGGCGAGCAGGGCCAGCGCCGGCCACCGCCGGGTCACGAACGCCGCCGCGCGGGTGGCGAGCGGGAGCCTGGGATCGCGCAGCTTGCCCAGCCGCTGCAGGGCGCGGCCGCCGTAGGGCAGCTCGCGCTGGCCGATCATGCGGGCGCGATGCAGGCGGGTCTCGCCGCTCCGCAGCTCGCGCACGGGGAACGGCTCGGTGGGCACCTCGCTCTTGTTCATCGCCAGGTAGACCGACTCGGTCAGGACCACCTCGCCGGCGTCGGCGAAGGCGGAGGCGCGCAGCGCGAGCTGTACCGGGTCGCCGGTCACGTCGTCGGCATCCACCCGCACCTCGCCCAGGCTGATGGCGATGCGCACCTCGATGCGCTCCTGCGGGCCCCGGCGGGTGTTCCAGGAAGCGAGCCGGTCCTGCATGGCCATCCCGCACAGTACGCAGTCGGTCGGCGACCGGAAGGTGACCAGCAGCGCGTCGCCGATCGACTTGACCTTCCGCCCGCCGAATCCACGGATCACCGGCAGCAGGATGGCGTCGTGGAAGGCCAGCATGCGCGCGTTCTCCTCGCGGGTCTGCTGCGAGGTGCGGGCGGTGAAGCCCTTCATGTCGCTCAAGAGGATGGCGAGGTTCTGCGTCCTGTGCGCGGGGCGCAGCAGCTCGACGACGTTCTTCACGGCGCCCCCCGGATCTGCTCGAGCGCGTCGTGCGCCGCCACCCGCGAGTTGCAGCCCAGCACGTGGGCCAGGAGCCCCTCCTGCCCCGCGGCGCGCGGCTCGGCCTCCATCGACTCCAGCACCTTCACCGCCTCCTGGTCGCCCAGCCGGCCCAGGGCGCGCGCCGCGCCTACCCGCGCCTCGCAAGGTCCCGACTGCGCCATGGCCAGGAGGCGCTCGAACGCCCGCCGCTCGCCGGCCCGGGCCGCCGACTCGAGGCTGCGCGCAGCCCCCTCGTACTCCTTGCGCTCCTCCTGCAGCCGCCCCTCGTAGTAGGTGCGCCGCGGGCCCGTGCGCATCCCTTGCACCTCGCGCGACACGGTGGCGACGTCGTGCCGCGCCAGGGCGCGGTCCACCGAGGCCGGGGCGAGCAGGGCGGCCAGCACCGCCAGCAACGCGCAGACGCCCGCGATGGCGAGGACCCGGGCTTGCTCGGTGATCCAGGGAAAAGCCTCGGCGATGTGTCCCGCCGCCGACTCCGCGGCCGCGCGCAAATGCCCGCGCACTTCCGAGGAGGTCAGCTTGGTCAGATCGACCTTGGTGAGCTTTCCGGAGCGCTGCAGCGCCTTGCCTCCGTAGGGCCGCAGGGAGAGGTCGCTGCCCGGTTTGACGCGGAAGATGCGCACCGGCTCGGGCACTCCCTTGAGCTCCTGGTAGCCGCCGTCGTCGGCCTCGATCTCGTTGCGGTTCATCGACAGCCAGATCGCCTCGGTGAACAGCACCTCGCCGGCGTCGGCCAGGCCCAGGACGCGGGCGGCGATGTTGACCGGCTCGCCGAAGACGTCACCCTTCTCCAGGCGGACCTCGCCGACGTTCACTCCCACGCGAACCTTGATTCGGTCCCACTCGGGGACGCCCTTGTTCCACTCCCAGATCCGGTCCTGCACCGCCGAGGCGCACAGGACCGCGTCGGTGGGCGACTCGAAGGTGACCAGCAGCGTGCCGCCGATGCTCTTCACTCTCCGGCCGCGGTAGGCGCGGAAAACCGGCAGGACCAAGGCCTCGTGGAGCCGCAGCATCCGCTGGCTCTGTTCGTACGTCTGCCGGCTCAGCCGGTCGGCGTAGCCGACGATGTCGGTGAACACGATGGCGAGGTTCGAGGTCCGCATGTCTTTCAAGCCCGGGAGAGCTAGAACCCTTCAGACTACCCGGCCAGGGTGGAGGTGAAGAAGTCTTCTACGGAGGTTGATGTAGGCACAACAACTACCCCTGGGCGCTGACTAGTGCGGCAGCGGTTGGCGCGAAGGTCCAGTCGGGGTGGCGGCCCTGCGCAAAGGTCAGGTTCCACTCGCTTTTGAACAGCGCGAGCGGGTTCTGGTCCCGGTCTTCGATGCAGAAGGCGTCGACCTCCACCTCGAAGGCCCGCGGATCGAACCCAGGGCCGCTGATCCAGCGTGCCACCACGTACGGCAGCCGCTCCAGCGCGATCTCCGCTCCGTATTCGTGCTCGAGCCGGTACTGCAAGACGTCCAGCTGCAGCGCCCCGACGGCGCCCAGGATCGGGTCCTTCATCCCCTGACCCCGCTGCGAGAAGATCTGGATCGCTCCCTCCTGGCTGAGCTGGAGAAGTCCCTTCTCCAGCTGCTTGCGCTTCAAGGCGTCCTTGCTGCGGACCCGGGCGAAGATCTCCGGCGAGAACCGGGGCAGCTCGGCGAACTCGAAGGCCTCTCCTTCGCAAAGCGTGTCGCCGATCCGCAGAGCCCCTGTATCGAACAGGCCGATCACGTCGCCAGGCCAGGCCTCTTCGATCACCTGGCGCTCGGCCCCGAACAGCTGGTGCGGCATGGAGAGGCGCAAGGTCCGGCCTTCCCGGACGTGTTCCACCTCCATCCCTCTCTGGAATCGGCCGCTGCACACCCGCAGGAAGGCGAGGCGGTCCCGGTGGGCGGGGTCCATGTTCGCCTGGATCTTGAAGACGAACCCGCTGAAGCGGTCGTCGTCGGGCGCGATCTCGGTTCCGCCCTTGGCATGGCGGGGACCGGGCGGCGGGGCGAGCTTCACGAAGGCGGAGAGGAACTCGTCCACGCCCACCTCGGTCCACGCCGAGCCGAAGAAGGCGGGCGACTGTTCGCCGCGCAGCACCCGGGCGTAGTCGAACGGGTCGCCCGCGTGGGCGACCAGCTCGATCTCGTCCGCCGAGTGCGCCCGCAGCTTCGGATCGACCGCCGGCAGCTCCGGGGTGACGCGGCGGGCGAGAGGGCCCACCTCCGCGAACAAGGTCGCCACGAAGGAGAAATCCTTGCCCTGTCCGACCGGCCAGGTCACCGGGACGGTGCGGATGCCCAGCACTTCCTCCACCTCGTGCAAGAGGTCGATCGGTTCCCGCCCGGGCCGGTCCAGCTTGTTGACGAAGGTGAAGATGGGGATGCCCCGGCGGCGGCAGACCTGGAAGAGCTTCTTGGTCTGCGCCTCGACTCCCTTGGCCGAGTCGATCAGCATCACCGCCGCGTCCGCGGCCGCCAGGGTGCGGTAGGTGTCCTCGGAGAAGTCCTGGTGGCCGGGCGTATCCAAGAGGTTCAGCTTGTGCCCGCCCCAGTCGAACTGCAGCACGCTGGAGGTGATGGAGATGCCCCGCTGCCGCTCCAACTCCATCCAGTCGCTGGTGACATGGCGGGCCTGCCCGCGCGCCTTGACGGTGCCGGCCAGGTGGATGGCGCCTCCGTGCAAGAGCAGCTTCTCGGTCAGGGTCGTCTTGCCCGCGTCCGGATGCGAGATGATGGCGAAGGTGCGCCTTCGCCCTGCCTCGCTGCGCAGCTTCTGCAGGGCCTGTTCGTCCACGGGCGCGGTGTCTAGCACGCCGATCCATTCCGCCGCCTCCAAATCGGACTCGAGGAACACCGCGGAGACGCGGAGGACGCGGAGGTTTCCGTTTTCTTGATCCCGCAGTCCTCCGCGATCTCCGCGCCTCCGCGGTGATCTCTTGGTCGTTTACCCTTGACGTCCCGGCGACCGCGGAGATCCTGCGGCGGTGGAGCACGACAACGCCTTCCTCACCAATCTGGCCGTCGTGCTCTGTGTCGCCGCGGCGACCACCGTCCTCTTCCAGCGCCTGCGCCAGCCCGTCGTCCTCGGGTACCTGATCGCCGGCCTGATCGTGGGGCCCTACGTCCCCGTCCCGCTGGTGGCGGATCGGGAGATCGTGCACCAGCTCTCCGAGCTGGGCGTGGTCCTGCTCCTCTTCTCCATCGGCCTGGAGTTCACCTTCGGCAAGCTGGCCCGCGTAGGCGGCACCGCGGGGCTGGTGGCCGTCGTCCAGGTCAGCGTGATGATGGTGCTGGGCGGCCTGACCGGGCGCACCCTGGGTTGGACCTCGCGCGAGGCGCTCTACGCGGGAGCCATCGTCGCCATCTCCTCGACCACGATCATCGCCAAGGCGTTCGAGGAGAACCGCATCGGCGGGCGGCTGCGAGAGCTGGTCCTCTCGGTGCTGGTGGTCGAGGACCTGGTCGCCATCCTCCTTCTCGCCGGCCTGACCGCGCTCTCCTCCGGGAAGCTGTCCGCGGCCGCGCTGGCGGCGACCGCCGGCCGGCTCCTGCTCTTCCTGGTCGTGGTGGTCGCGGCCGGCATGGTGCTCGTCCCGCGCTTCGTCCGCTCGACGCTGAAGCTGGGCCGGCCGGAGACCACGGTGGTCGCCTGCGTGGGCATCTGCTTCGCGATATCGCTCCTCGCCCAGCGCTTGGGCTATTCGGTCGCGCTGGGCGCCTTCCTGGCCGGCTCGCTGGTGGCCGAATCGGGCCAGGGCGAGGCGCTGGAGCACCTGCTGCAGCCGGTGCGCGACCTCTTCGCCGCGGTCTTCTTCGTCTCGGTGGGCATGCTCATCGACCCAGCCCTGGTCGCCCGCCACTGGGTGGCCGTCGTGGTCCTCTCCGCGGTGGTGATCGGCGGCAAGATCGCCGGTGTGGCCCTGCCCGCGCTCTTGGCCGGCAGCGGTGTGCGCACCGCCGTGCAGGCGGGGATGAGCATGGCCCAGATCGGCGAGTTCTCCTTCATCATCGCCGGGCTGGGGATCGCGCTCGGGGCGGCGGGAGACTTCATCTATCCGGTCGCGGTCGCCGTCTCGGCGCTCACTACGCTGACCACGCCCTGGCTCATCCGCTGGTCCGGGCCCGCCGCGGCTTGGGTGGACGCGAAGCTGCCGCGGTCCCTGCAGACCCTGCTCGCGCTGGAGGGCGCCTGGACCGAGCGGCTTCGGGAGCCCGCCCAGCGTACCGGCAGAGTGCGGCGGCTGGCCGGGCTCCTGCTTCTCGATACCTTCCTGCTCGCAGTGCTGGTGATCGCGGAGGCGCGGTTCTTCGATCGCGGCGTGGAGCTCCTCGCGCCGCGCATCGGCCTGCGCTGGGCGCAGGTGGCGGCGGTCGCGGTGGGCGCGCTCCTGGGTTCGCCGTTCGTATTGGGGATCGTCCGCCTGGTGGGCGGGCTGGGCGCGACCCTGGCCGCGCAGGCGCTGCCGCAGGCGGGGGGCGGGATCGACCTGGCCGCCGCGCCGCGGCGGGCGTTCGTCGTCTCCCTCCAGCTGGCCGCTGCGATCGTCCTCGGGTTGCCGCTGGTAGCGGTGACGCAGCTGTTCCTCCCCCGCTACGTCGCGGCGCTCGCCTTCGCGGTGGTGCTGATCCTGCTCGCCGTCCGGCTGTGGAGGTCCGCCGAGCAGCTGCAGGGCCACGTGCGCGCCGGCGCGGAAGTGCTGGTGGAAGCGCTCGCGAGCCAGGCGCGCCCGGACGGATCGCCTCCTTCGGGCCAGCCAGCGCTGTCGGCGCTGTTCCCTGGGCTCGGCTCGCCGGTCCCGGTGGTGATCGCAAAAGGGACGGCCGCGGTGGGCAAGACCCTGGCGGGGATCAACTTGCGCGGCCGGACCGGAGCGACGGTCCTGGCGATCCGCCGCGGACAGGAGGGCCTTCTGGTCCCCACCGGCCGCGAGCTGCTCCAGGCCGACGACGTGCTCGCCCTGGCGGGAACGCACGAATCGGTCGATGCGGCCCGGGACCTCCTCTCCCAAGCCAAGGTGGACCCTCCTCCGAACCCGAAGCGATGCCCTAGGGGCGGCCGCTGAACAGCTCCGCGCGCGCCTCCTCGGTGATGGCGACTACGGCGGGATGGCGGAGGCGGCGCTCCACCGAGATGGCATAGAAGCGCTCGGAGACGCCGGGGAGCTGTCCGGCCGACTCCACGCCGTAGCGGCGGCGCAGCTCGTCCTCCAGGATGGAAGGCGCGGGAAAGGCGCCGTCGCCGGTGCGGCCGAACTCCGCCAGGAGCGCGCTGTCCTGGAACTCCGCCGCGATCGCCGGCCGGATGCCGTTCGCATCCAGCCAGTGGGACAAGGACCGGCGCAGCGCGGCGCTCTCGGTGGGCACCAATAGGCGAGCGGGAGCTGCGCGCGGTGCTCGCTCACGAGATCTCGCACGTGCGCAACCGCGACGTGCTGGTCTCCAGCATCGCCGCGACGCTCGCCGCGGCGGTGACCTGGCTTGCCCACGTGGCCGGCTGGTTCGGCGGGAGCAGGGAGGACGGCCGCGGCGCCTCCCCGGCGCAGGCGCTGCTGCTCGCGATCACCGCGCCCATCGCCGCCGCGCTGCTCCAGCTCGGCATCTCCCGCTCCCGCGAGTACCTCGCCGACCAGTCCGGTGCGGGGTTGAGCGGCGACCCGGAGGGCCTCGCCCGCGCCCTGGAGAAGCTGCACGCGGGGGCTTCCCGGCTGCCCTCGCACGCCGACCCCGCGACGGCCAGCCTGTTCATCGTGAACCCGCTGGCCGGCACGGGGGGCGTCCTGTCGCTCTTCTCCACCCACCCGCCGATCGCCGAGCGCGTCCGCCGGCTGCGGGCGATGGCCGTGGCTCATGGGTAGTCCGAGCGCCTGGCTCGGTTTCTTGGGCCTGGTCGCGGTCCTGCTCGCGCTCGACCTGGGCGTATTCCACCGCCGGCCCCATGAGGTGCGTTTCCGCGAGGCGCTCGCCTGGAGCGCCGTCTGGATCGGAGTCGCGCTCGCCTTCAACGCTTTCGTCTGGTGGCGGTCGGGTCCCCAGGCCGGGACCGAGTTCCTCACCGGATATCTGGTGGAGAAGTCGCTCTCGGTCGACAACGTCTTCGTCTTCGTCGCCATCTTCGGCGCGCTGCGCGTGCCGGAGGCGCTGCAGCACCGGGTGCTGTTCTGGGGAGTCCTGTCGGCGCTGGCCATGCGCCTCGCGATGATCGTCTTCGGCGCGGCGGCGCTGGAGCGGTTCCACTGGCTCGTCTACGTCTTCGGCGCGCTCCTGATGGCCAGCGGGATCAAGCTCCTCCTGGTCCGCGGGGACCATGGGCCGAAGGGCAAGGCGATGGAGCTGGCTCGCCGCCTGATCCCTTCGACCGACCGCCTGGAGGGGGCGCGATTCTTGATCCGCGAGAACGGGCGCCTCCTGGCCACTCCTCTCCTCACCGCGCTGGTGGTGATCGAGCTGGCGGACGCGGTGTTCGCCGTCGACTCCGTTCCCGCCGTGCTGGCGGTGACCGACGACACCTTCATTGCCTTCACCTCGAACGCGCTGGCGCTGCTCGGACTGCGCTCGCTCTACTTCGTGCTGGCGGGCGCCGTGCAGAAGTTCCGCGATCTCAAGGTGGGCCTCGCCGGGGTCTTGGTGTTCGTGGGGGCGAAGATGACCCTGGCCCATGTGGTCCGGATTCCACCAGTGATTTCCCTGGGGGTGGTCGCGGCGATGCTCGGCGCGTCTATACTGGTGTCCGTGGCGCGGGGAAATCCCAAGGCACGCGACGTGCTCGTCCAGGCGGGCGGGTGGGTGACGCTCGGCGTGGGCGTCGCCTTGCTCGTGCTGCCCGGGCCGGGCATCCCGTTCGTGCTGGTCGGGCTGGGAATTCTCGGCCGGCGCCACGCCTGGGCGCGCTCCGCCGCGCACAAGATCCGCGTCCGCACGAGGAAGTGGATGGATCGGGTCCGCCCCAAGCGCGATGCGGGCGGCAAAGAGCCCGCGGCGCTCCCGCCCCCGTAGGTCAAATGAGTGCGAGGGCGCCTCTGCAGCGGACGATGGCGCAGTTGGCGGCCACTCCGTTGACGCGCCGCGTCCCGTCCCGGGACGGGACGCGCTGCGTCAAGTCTCCTGTCTTGCTCGAACAACCGCGCTGCCATCGAAGAGGCACCGCTGGCGCGCGAGTCGAGTTCCGCGCCTGCCGCCGCGCCCGATTCTTCCTCTGAAAGCAAACGGAGACCTGCCGTCGATCTGTCCTCGCCGTGGCGAGGGTTCGGGCGTCCTCGAGCTCTCAGCGATTCACGGGGCGCTCAACCAGGCGTCGCCGCACCTACAGCGGCTGCGCCGGACCTCCTTCAAGCGCACGCGCACGCGCCGATGTTCCTGTCATGCGCCGCGAGACCCCATGTGAGATTTGCCCCCACTGCAAGGGCCCTGTCGATTGGGAGACCTGGTCCCCCATGCCCGGAACTTCCGCGACCCGATGGCGACGCCTCGGACGCTGCGGCTGCGGAGCCCGCGTCCAGCTCCGCACCAGCGATCCGGCGCAGCGGCACGCGACCGCGTAGTGTCAGGGCCCGCGGCCTGGCGGCTCCCGATAGATGAAGGCGCCCAGAAGCGTCGCGGCGAGCTGCCAGACGAGCTGGAAGAGGATGAACTCGAAGCTGAGACGCGGCGAAAGGATGCCGAGCACGGCGTCGCGCACGTGCGGAAGGACTCCGTTCACCAACCAGATGGCCAGCGCGACCAGCATGGCCGTGCGCGGTCCCGGTCCCAGGCGCGGCCGCACCGCCGCGTACAGCCAGACGCTCACGATCCCGAGGATGAATCCCCAGGCGACGAAGAAGAGGCCGCCGGCCGGACCGACCTGGAGGGGCAAACCCAGGTGCGCCATCTCGGCGCGGAACTGCTGGCCGAAGAAGAGGCCCGAGATGCCTCCCTCGAACACGTCGATCAGCGCGCCGGCCGCGAGCCCGCCCAGAAGGATGCGCTTCCAGTTCATCGGACGTACCGGAAGAAGTGGTGGAGCTGACCGGGATCGAACCGGTGACCTCTAGAGTGCGATTCTAGCGCTCTCCCAGCTGAGCTACAGCCCCACGCGGTGTCGCGAGGAGTCGGCGCTTGTAACTGCGGCTTGCCGCCATTGTCAAGGAACGAGGCGGGGTTCGAGGCGCTTGACTAAGCGCCTGCGCGGGACCAGCGTTCGCGCCGCATGGGCATCCTGATCGTCGCGGTCCTGGCAACGCTGGTGGGCTTTGCTCTCATCTTCCTGATCGGGCGCGGCCAGCCGGTCTCGCCCGCGGCGCCGGAGAACCTGGGACGCGGCGACTCGACCGAGACGGCGTGGGTGCGAAGGTACGGAGCCGAAGGCCTGCAGCGGCTGCTGGTCACGCTCTTCACCGAGATGGGCTTCCAACCCGAGCGCTCCGAACGGGGATCGGCGAGCGTCGACCTCTTCGCCAACGATCCCACGCCCATCAAGGGCGGGCGCATCTACGTGCACGGAGTGCTCGGCCAGGACGGCCCGGTCGAGGGCGACGAGGTGCGCAACCTGATCGACACTGCCCGCGCCGAGTACGTGGGCAAGGGCGTGCTGGTGACCTTGGGCCGCTTCTCGACCGACGCGCGCGACACCGCCAAGGGCAACCCCGTCGACCTGCTCGACGGAGACGACCTCGCGCGCCTCATGCGCAAGCACCTCCCGCAGGCCTTCGCGACCCGGAAGGTGTGATCCGGAGTCGGACATCCACGCACCGCGACGGCGTGACCGCCCGCTGCGCTCGGGCGTCGATCCTTCGATGAAGCTCAGCATCCTCGCGGCCTTGCTCGTCCTTCTGCCCAGCGCCGCCGCGCGGGCGGACGGGGAGTCGATCCCCGATCTTCGGATCAGGCCGGGGGCGGGGATCGGACTGGTCACGGTCTCCGTGGAGCTGAGCGTGGAGTGGCGTCGGTTCTACGGCGGCGCGCAGCTGGCGCTCGCGGGAGCGATGCGCAGCTCGGGCCTCGCCGCTTACAGCGGGCTGCGGGGCGGGGTGTTCCTCACCGATGGCCCGGCTGCGCCTTTCTTGGGCCTCGGGATCGGCGCGCTGGGAGAGAGCGACTTCGACGCGGCTTCCTCGCGGGGCTGGGGCGCCTCCGCGGAAGTGGGGATCGCGCTGCGCCGCGACGAGCCCTGGTTCCACCCGCAGTTCGTGTTGCAGGCGATCGTGCCTTTCTCGCAGCAGACGACCAGCACGTACGCTTACGAAGCGTCCACCGTGGTGCTGCTCGGCGCCCGCATCTTCCTCTAGCCGGGCACGGCGATCCCCGACGGCATCTTCAGCGTGCTGCGGGACCCGGCCGGATCCGCCGTGGGCATCTTCCAGCCGAGGAAGCGGTAAGCTCGGCCGCGCCGTGCGCCGCGCCGATCGCCTGTTCCGCATCGTCCAGCGGCTCCGCCGGCGCGGGGTGACCACCGCCCGCGCGCTGGCGGAGGACCTGGGAGTCTCCGAGAGGACCGTGTACCGCGACTGTCCGCGACCTGGTCCTCTCCGGCGTGCCGGTGCTGGGCGAGGCGGGCGTGGGCTACGCGCTGCCGCGGGGCTACGACCTGCCGCCCTGCGCGAGCGCCTCTCCGAGGCTTCGCTGTTCTCCCCGGGAGTGCGCGTTCCCCGCGCGGTCGCCGCCGAGCTGGGGCGGCTGCGCACGGCCCTTCGCGAACGGCGCAAGATCCGCTTCCAGTACGTCGACAAGGGCGGCGCGGCCAGCTCGCGCACCATCTGGCCGTTGGGCCTCTTCTTCTGGGGCAAGAGCTGGTCGGTGGCCGGCTACTGCGAGCTGCGCAAGGACTTCCGCAACTTCAGCGCCGAGCGCGTCACCTCTCTGGAGCTTCTGGAGGAGAAGTTCGAGCACGTGCCGGGCCGGACCCTGCGCGACTTGTTCGACCACTACCAGAACGAAGACCGGCCTCGCTGATCGCGTCGCACGCCTGTCCCGTTCCGGAACAAGTGTGCACGGCACGACTCTGCTTCTCGATGTACGAGAGGAGGACGTCCACCTCCTCGGGGGCCAGGCGCAAGTTCGGCATGCGGACATTCCTGTATCGGGCGAAGAGCTCCGCGGCGATCGGGTCACCCTCGGCGAGGACCCGATCCGGCTCGGCCACGTAGCGGGCCACCCAGCAGTGGTCCCGCCGGGTCGTCACATCGGCGAGGTCCGGTCCGATCCCGTCGCCCTTGCCGACGGTGTGGCAGGCGGCGCAGCGGGTCCGGAAGAGGTACTCGGCGTTGTCGATCTTGGGGAAGTCCCGCACTTCGGCGTAGCTCCTCTGCCGCTCGTCGGTCTTCCAGCCCAGGAAGTTTGCAATCGTGGTGGCGAGGAACCTCGGGTTGTCGACCGCGGAGTTCCGCATCCACTGGCCGGTCGGCTCATGGCCGAGCATCAAGCTGGGCAGGTGGCCGTCGCGATTCGCCGCATCCGTCAGCGAGGACAGGCCGAGCTTTTTGCTCACGAGCTTGATGTCCTCTTCCTTGCCGGTGAGGAAGAGCCAGCCGGGCCCCACGTGGAACCTGTTCGCATAGGCCTTGAGGACCTCGGGTGTATCGCGCCTGGGATCGATGCTGATCGAGTAGAAGAACAGGTCCTTGCCCACGCGATCCCCGAGGAGACGCTGCACTTGCGCGAGCTTCGCGGTCTCGAGCGGACAGCTGGCGCTGCAGTGCGTGTAGATGAGATTGATCGCCACCGCCTTGCCCTTGAGCAGATCGTCGTAGAAACGGACAGTCTTCCCGTCCTGCGTGGTCAGCAGGACGTTGGGAAAGTAGTCCATTCCCCACCGGCCAGCCGCGATCGCAGGGCGGATGGCGGCGCCTGCCAGAAGCGGCAATAGCGCCAGGGCCCCGGTCCGGGTCATCGCTCGCACGACCCCCGCTCCGGCGCTCATTTCGGCAGATTGGGCGCGGCGATGCTGGCCGTCGCCGTCGTGAGCGCTCCCGTGGTCACGTCGTAGCTCAAATTGAAGCTCGCGAGCCCCGTCCTCGTGGAGGGGTCGTCTGCCGCGGTGCCGCTGCGGAAGAACGGGAACGTGACCTCGATCGCGTCCGAAGCCACGAACAGCCGGGTCAAGTTGGCTTGACCCGAGGTCAGGTACGTCGTCCCAGTCGACTGGCCCCGGCCGGAAATGTTCCGCAGATCGATGGAGACGACCACGTGGGCTTGGGCCCCTGCGATGCGGCCCGGCGCGGGCCGGGTGCTGACCTGCACCGGGCCCGTGAAGTAGACGCTCTCCGGCAGGCCGGTCACCGTGCCGGAGATGGCGACTATGGTGGAGGTCGCCACGAGCGGGGTCGGCGTCACCGCGGTCTGGGCGAGCGCCCCCGCGGCAACGAGGCCGGCAGAGGCGAGAGCCAGGGCCGTCAGGAAAGCAGGGGTGGACAGTGTGCGGCGCGTCTTCATGTTCTCCTCCTTCTCCGCTGAGAAGGAACTTGCATCCGCCAAGAAAGCTCCGCGGGCGAGGCCCGTGGCCCCAAGTCAGAGAGCGCTCGGGAGGATGTCGTCCGGCGGCTGGAACGTCACTCCTTGCGGTCTCGGGATCGGCGTCGGCAGCGGCCGGATGAACGGAGCGCCGTTGTCGTCGATCTCCCACCGGAGCAGCATCGCGTTGTCCTCGTGCACGGTGTTGTGGCAGTGCTCCATGAACATCCCGCCCCAGTCCCGGAACTGCATGGTGATGGTCACGCTCCCGTCCGGACGGAGCCTGTAGACGTCCTTGCGGCCCTTCTCCCAGGCCGGGACGTTGTTCGCGCTGCCGTTGCGGGCCAGGACCTGCCCCTCCTCGAAGTGGATGTGGATGGGGTGGTCCCATCCGCCTCCGTCGTTGACCAAGGTCCAGGTCTCGCGCGTGCCGAACCTGGGCGCTGCCGAGACCCGGCCGAAGTCTGCGTCGAGCACCGCTCCGCCATTCGTGCCGATGCCCCAGGGGCCGCGGAACGAGGTGACCGGGTCCCTGGTGGTCTGGGTGGCCCCGTCGCCGAACACGAACGTCCGCTGCCGCGCCACCGGAACGGCCGAAAGGTCGGGGTTCGGGATGAGGGTCGCGGGCACCTGGCTCTGGTCGGCGACGGCCGGGTCCCGGACGATGCGGAACTCGAGGAACTTCCCGACGGCAGGATCGCTGGAGCTGCCCGCGACGGCCGCCGCGATCGACAGGTCCGCCGCCGGACCCGTGCCGTCTTCGTGCTGGGTGAGGTTCACCATCCAGACCTTGCTCCCGACGGCATAGCGGGAGAAGTCGATGACGAGATCGTAGCGCTCCGCGATGCCCAGCTCGTCCGTCTCGGTGAGGGTCACCGGATTCGGCAGCAGGTTCCCGTCGTTCGCGATCTGGATCATCGGCGAACCGTCGCTCAGCGCCAGCTTGAAGAAGCGGGAGACGGCGGCGTTCAGGATGCGGAACCGGTACTTGCGGCGCTCTACTTCGAAGAACGGTTTGTAGGCGAGATTCACGGTCATCTGGTCGCCCAAGAACCCGTCGAAGTTGAAGATGTCGAAGAAAAGCTGGCCGTTCGCGTCCCAGGCCTTGTCCGCCAGCATGAGGTTGACGTCGTAGTCGAGATTACCGAACGACTTCGACGTGCCGCTGGGCAGCCGGAGGTTCACGCCGTCGCTGATCGCCTCGTTCCCGCGATCGAGAGAGCTGTAGATGTTGAACATCCCGGCGATGCCCTTGTACACGTTCTGCGCGGTGAAGCTGAACATGTGGTCGTGGAACCAGTGCGAGCTCATCGTCTCGCGCCAATCGCCCGGGACTTTCACGATGCCGCCGCTGTCGTCGGGGCCGCCGGCCCTGGGATCCGTGGCGCCCGTGTTGACGGTCCTGAGCCCGGCCAGCACGATCGGGTAGTGGTAGTCGTAGAACTGGCCGGGGAAGAAGAAGGCCCCCGTGAACCCGTCGTTCTCCGCCCCGTGGTGTCCGTTGTGCTCGTGCGTCGAGATGGTGTGTCGCCCGAAGCCGCCGTTCTGTGTGACGTCGAAGGGGAGCTTGTTGCGGTGGCGGAAGAGGATCGGCTCGCCGTAGCGGGCCATGATCAACTTGGGCGGAAGCGTCCCGTTGTGCGTCCAGAGCGCGAGGGTCGACTGGTCCGGCAGGCCTGGGTGGAAGGTCGGGCGGAAGGGAGCGGCAGCGTTGATGCCGGAATTGAGGCTGGACGGCACCCCGGGATCGTACGCGGTATTGACCTTGGCGCCTTCCTGCGTGACCTCGATGGCGACTGCGGGCGGGAACGCGGCGAATTGCTGGTGCGCCCAGATCGGCCCGGGCGGGCGGCCTTCGATGGGGCCGGTGTCGCCCGGCCGTACGCCCTCGAGCGCGGTATTCAGCGGCTGCTGGGTGGCGTTGGCCTCCGCCGTCGGGGCCGGGCTCAGGGTGGAGACCGCGTTGCGCGGCAAGACGTCGAAGCGGGGCATGGGCTGGGTGAACGGCTGGACGCCGAAGAGCGGGCTGCGCGGCGCGCCGGTCGGAATGGATGCGTACGCGCTCGGCGCGAACACGCTCAGCCCGTTGGTCATGACCAGGGTTCCTGCGGCAGTCATGAGACCCATGCGGATCAGGTCCCGGCGCGAGACCTGTCCGTCGCAGAACGCCTTGACGATCCCAGCGCGGTTCTTCCGCGCATTCTCCGCTTCTCGAATCCGGGCCTTCGACGCATTCCGAGGGAGGTACACGGCGATCCTCCTTTGTCACGCGCTGCGACTTCCTTTCCGCAGCATCGGCCGTGCCAGATTCGCTGATTTCCAGAGTGTGTTTTTCGAATCGAGCCGGCTGCGTCTTGCAAATTCGGCGGTGCAATTCGTGCGGCCAGAGCCTGTGCCGTTCCGGAACGCGGCTTGTGCCGATCCGGACCAGACGGCAAGACCGCTGCTCGCGCTCAGCGCGGCAACAGCTGGTAGAGCCGGAGCTTGCGGTAGAGCTTTCCGCGCGAGACCCCCAGCGCCCGCGCCGCGCGGCTGACGGATCCCGAGGCCGCGCCGATGGCGCTCGCGTACAAGTCCCTCTCCGCTTCGCGGATCGGCCTGACTGGAGCCGCGGCCAGCGGCACTTCGACCGCGGCGGGGCGGCGGGTGAGCCGCTCGAGGCAAACCGCGTGGGGCGAGGCGAAGTGGATCTCGCTCTCGATCCAGTGCTCGAGCTCGCGGACGTTGCCCGGCCAGGAATAAGCCTCCAGCGTCCGCAGCGCTTCGGGGCCCAGCGTGCGCAGCTGCCGTCCGTGGGACGCGGAGTACTTGCGCAGGAAATGCTCGCAGAACGGCCGGATGTCCTCGCGGCGCTGGCGGAGCGGCGGGACCTCGATGTGGAGCACGTCGAGCCGGTAGAACAGGTCGGACCGGAAGCGCCCCGCGAGGGCCGCGCTGCGCAAAGGGACGTTGCTGGTCGCGATGATGCGGACGTCCAGGGGGCGGGCCCGGCTCGCGCCCAGCCGGGTGAGCGACCTCTCCTGCAGGACGCGGAGCAGCTTGGCCTGCATCTCCAACGGCAGCTCGGCCACGTCGTCGAGCAGGAGCGTCCCTCCGTCGGCCAGCTCGAACTTCCCGGCGTGGCCCCGCGGGCTCGCACCCGTGAACGCGCCCGCCTCGTAGCCGAACAGCTCGCTCTCGAGCAGCTCGCGCGGGATGGCCGCGCAGTGCACCGCGATGAAGGGCGACTTCCGCCGCGGCCCGCCGCTGTGGATCGCCTGCGCGAGGACTTCCTTGCCAGCGCCCGATTCGCCTTCGATCACCAGGCTGGAGCAGCTCTGGGCCGCGACCAGCGCGAACTTGCGGATGGCGGCCAGCGCGGCGCTTCCGCCGACCAGGTCGTCGAGGCCGAACTGCGCGTGCGAAGGCGGCCGGCGCGCCCGCGACTCGGCGGCCGGACGTTCTGTGAAGCAGATGACGACCGCGATCCGTGGCCAACCCTCGGGTATCCGCCGCAAGCAGACCCGCAAGTCCTTGCCGCCCACGCGCAGGGGCTCGTCTTTCAGCGGCTCGCCCGCGTCGACCAGCGCGGCCAGTTCGGGGCACGCGCCCTGGAGCGAGGCGCCGAGGGCGGCTTCCCGATCGATGGAGAGGGTCCTCTCGGCAGCTCCGTTGAGCGTCTCGATCTGGCCGTCCACCGCGATCAGCACGCCTTCGCAGAGCGTGTCGAGCACCGCCTGCGCGATCCGCTCTGCGCGGTGGTCGCGGGGCCCGGAGCGTTGCGGACCTTCGAATGGCGACAGCACCAACTCGCGGACGAACACGCCCGGCGTCATCGTTCGACCCTCCGCCCCCCCCAAACGAGCTCGAGCTGTTCCGTTGCACCCCGGGCAGCGGGTTCGCGGAAAACCTAGCGGATCGGACCTGCGAAGGAAACGAGCAAAACGCTCGCAGTCGCTCTCCGTCCGGCAGCCGACAAATGCGGCGCGTCAATCCTGCATGCGGCGGAGGACCTGCTCCTTGCGGCCTTCGCCGATGAGGCGGTCGTTCTTGCGCGCCTCGGTGAAGCTCAGCCAGGTGAAGTACCCGACCAGGACCAGCATGAAGACGATGGGGATGTTGTCGGGCTTGGACACGATCTCCCAGATGTTCTGCCACGGTCCCATTGCACCCTCCGCGGGCCTTTCCTGTACTCGCCGCGACCTCCGCGGTCAAATTGCACAGCCCGATTGAAAACGTGCGGCGAACCGCCGCACGCGCGGCGTGGCGCCTTGACCCTCGGACGACGGCATGACAGGAAGTACGGACTTTTTTCTGGTCTTGAGTCGCCCTCGCGCGAAGGGAGCTCGATGCCCGGCGGAAACCCAGGGATTCCGGAGGCGGAGAGCGGCAACAACATCTGGGCGCGCCGCGACCTGCTCTCGCTCGCCGCCTGGGGCGCCATCCTCACCTGCTTCGCCGCCGCCGGCCTCGCCATCCTGCGCATGCTCTTTCCGCGCGTGCTGTTCGAGCCCCCCACCTCGTTCAAGGCCGGCTACCCGGTCGACTACACCATAGGGGACGTCTCCGAAAAGTGGATGAAGAGCCAGCGCGTCTGGGTCGTGCGCACCGGGTCGACCATCTACGCGCTCCTCGGGATCTGCACGCACCTGGGCTGCACGCCGCGCTGGCTGGGCCCCGAGAACAAGTTCAAGTGCCCGTGCCACGGGTCGGGCTACACCAAGGACGGCGTCAACTTCGAGGGTCCGACGCCGCGGCCGCTCGAGCGCGTCAAGATCACCCTGGGCGACGACGGACAGCTGGTCGTCGACAAGGCGTTCCGCTACCGCTACGAGCTGGGCCAGTGGGACGATCCCAGTGCCTACGTGAAGTTCACCGGCGCATGACATCCGCGCGAGGGGCCTGAAGAACCGTGCCGCCTGACATCGAGCCGAAGAAGAAGCCGGGCATCTTCGACGTCGTCACCGAGAACTACGTCTGGCGGTCCATCTTCCGCCACGGCTACGCGGACACCCCGCGCAACCGCGTGCTGCAAGTTTCGGCCAACGTCTGGCTCCACCTGCACCCCAGCAAGATGCGCCGGCACGGCATCCGCTACCGGCACACCTGGTGCGCGGGCGGCCTGACCTTCCTGCTCTACCTGTGCACCGTGGTGACCGGCGTGGTGCTGATGTTCTACTACCGGCCCACCGGCGAGTACGCGTACTGGGACGTCAAGTACCTCGATTTCGACGTCCCCTTCGGAATGATCATGCGCAACATGCACCGCTGGGCGGCGCACGGCATGGTCATCTTCATCTGGCTGCACATGTTCCGGGTCTTCATGACCGGCAGCTACAAGCCGCCGCGCGAGTTCAACTGGGTGGTGGGCGTGAACCTCCTGACGCTCACGCTCCTGCTCTCGTTCACCGGGTACCTCTTGCCGTGGGACCAGCTCGCCATCTGGGCGGTGACGGTGGGCACCAACATGGCCCGCGCCACGCCGCTCCTGGGCAACGAAGGCCCGTTCGGACCGCAATTGGGCATGACTCCGCGCTACGACGCGCGGGCGCTGCTCACCGCGGGCACCGTGGTGGGGTCGCCCACCTTGCTCCGTTTCTACGTGCTGCACTGCATCTTCATCCCCGTCATCGCGTCCGTCCTGATGATCCTGCACTTCTGGCGCATCCGGAAGGACGGCGGCATCTCCGGCCCGCTCTAAGGAGCCGCAAGGACCCATGGCCGAGAACACTTCGCCCGGCGCGCCGATCGCCGATCAGGAAGAGGTGAAGGTCCAGGCGGGCCGCGCGCGCGCCCTGGCCGCCTCCGATCTCCCCGACAAGGTGCACACCTGGCCGTATCTGGTGCGCGCCGAATTCATCGCGGGCTGCGTCCTGCTGCTCGTGCTCCTGGTGTGGAGCATCACGGTGGACGCGCCGATGGAAGAGCCGGCCAACCCCACCAAGACTCCCAATCCTTCCAAGGCCCCCTGGTACTTCCTCGGTCTGCAGGAAATGCTCGTCTACTTCGACCCGTGGATCGCCGGCGTCGTGTTGCCTTCCCTGATCATCGTGGGCCTGATGGTCATCCCTTACGTGGACATCAACCCGAAGGGAAACGGCTACTACACCTGGAAGGAGCGCAAGTTCGCCGTCTCCACCTTCTGCTTCGGCTTCCTCCTCCTCTGGGTGGGGATGATCACCATCGGCGTCTTCTTCCGCGGCCCCGGCTGGAACCTGTTCATGCCGTGGGACTACTGGGACCCGCACAAGGTGGTGCCGCTGACCAACATCGACCTGCCCTACTTCCTCGGGATCCGCAGCGAGATGATCGCGATGATCTTCGGGCTCGTCTGCGTGGGCGGCTGGCTGGTCGGAGTTCCGGGCGCGTTCTACCGATGGAAGAAGGACAGCCCGGTCATCAAAGAGCTGGGATTCGTGCGCTACGGGATCGTCGCCACGCTGTTCATGATCATGGCGGGCGTGGTGGTGAAGATGTTCCTGCGCCACCTCTTCAACATCAAGTACATCCTCGTCATCCCCAACATCCTGAACGTCTGAGGGCTTGATGGCGACGAAGCCTCTCGAGCTGCAAAGCCTCAAGTGGCCCTTCGTGGGGCTGGCCGTGCTGCTCGCCTTGTGCACCGGCTGGGCGGTCTACGACGAGGTGTTTCCGCGGCGCCCGTGGAAGGGCTACCAGCGGGAGTTCTTCCAGCTGGAGGAGAACCACCTGAAGGCCGACCTCGCCCGCGCGGAGAAGCGCCTCGAGGAGCCCGACGTCAAGGCCAAGCGGGAAGCGCTGCGCAAGGAGCTGGACGAAGCGCAGCGCGCGATCAGCGGCAACCAGAAGGAGCGCCACGAATACGACGAGGTGGTCAAGGCCGAGGACGAGGCGCGCGTCAAGGAGGCCGAGGCCAAGCTGTACCTGGGCTTCGACAAGTCCGAGCAGGACGCCATCTACTACAAGCTGCGCGAGGCGCGGCACGACGAGGACGCGAAGGCGGAAGAGAAGCTCCAGAAGCAGTACGACGCCGTCCAGCGCAAGATCGACGGGAAGCAGCGCATCTACGACGCCGCCATCGCCCGCCATCAGCAGGCGACCAAGGCCCGCGCGGCATTCCAGGCGCGCAAGGACAAGGCCCAGGCCGCCCTGGCGGCGATGGAGAAGCCGGTCGAAGATCTGAAAAAGAAGATCGAGAACACCTCCGGGAAGTGGCCGCAGATGGATCAGTACTGGATCCAGGATCTCAAGAACTCCTGGGGCGGGCCCACCGTCGACCGCTGCCAGAACTGCCACGCCGCCGTGAACAAGGCCGGCTTCTCGGCGCCCTGGGAAGTCCTGGAGGCGCGCAAGAACAAAATGTCGGACGCGGACATGAAGGCGCAGTTCGCGCTCGACCCCGAAGCGATCGACGCCTACCAGACGGTGCACGACAAGATCTGCGAGGACCTGCCTTCCGCCCCGGCCGCCATCCCGCCGGGCGGCTGGCAGCCGCCCGCGCCTCCGCCGCCGATGGATCCGGCCAGCGCCACCGAGTGCCGTCCCCGGGCCGCGTACCAGCGGTGGCTGGAGCGCGCCGAGGCGTACTGCGGCCCGGATGCACGCTGGCTGGCGAAGACGAAGACGGTCCTCAAGGACGCCCAGGGCGCCGTGGTGGCGCTGACGGACGCCGCCTACAAGGGGATCTCGCGGAATCCCTCCTCGGACGCCCTGCGCGAGGCCGGCAAGCCGCTCCCCGAGGACAGGGTGGCGCAGGCTTGCACCGACAAGGACACGGTGACTGCCTTCGACGAGGCGGACAAGGCCGATCTCTTCGACGTGAAGCCCGTCTTCCGCACCCATCCCAGCCGCTTCACGCTCCTGGTGCAGAGCCACCCGCCGGAGCAGGTCGGTTGCACCGTCTGCCACGGCGGCGAGGGGATGCAGACCAAGGGAGTCGAGCACAAGGCCTTCCGCCACGGAGAGGACGATCACTACTGGAACGACCCGCTCACCGAGGAAGTGGAGGTGATGGGGCGCAAGTACAAGGGCGCGTTCCTGCAGGCCAAGTGCGACCAGTGCCACTACCAGCAGCTCAACGTCGCGCAGGCCCCGCTTCTGGCAAAGGGCAAGAAGCTGTTCGTCGACGTGGGATGCTGGGGCTGCCATCCCATCGAGGGCTACAACGATCTGGCGAAGCGCGGGCCGACGCTGACCAACATCACCGCGAAGACGACGCCGGGTTGGCTGCACACCTGGATCAGCTATCCGAAGGGATGGCGGCCAGCGACGCGCATGCCGAACTTCTGGCCTGGCGCGGTGAGCGCGGACGCCGTGCCCCACCCGGAGGAGATGAAGCCCGACCAGGTGATGGCCGCGCACCGCAAGCTGCGCGAGCAGGAGGTGTCGGAGATCGCCGCCTACCTGTGGACCGCCAGCGACCACGCCCGGTTGCCGGTGGCCACCTCGCTCAAGGGCGACGCGGCCAAGGGCAAGCAGATCTTCGACTCGGTCGGGTGCCGCGGCTGCCACGTGGTGGAGAAAGGAGGGGCCGCGCGCCGAAGCGAGGGGTCCCCCCTGCGCGACTACGCGCCCAACCTCTGGAACGTGGGGGACAAGGCGAAGCCCGAATGGATCTATGCCTGGGTGAAGAACCCCAAGGCGCTGTGGCCGCAGACCAAGATGCCGGACTTGCGCCTGAGCGACGAGGAGGCCGCCAACGTCACCGCTTATCTGGTCACGCTGCGCTCGGAGCAGAAGTACCCGGACCCGCCGGAGTACGCCGCGGGCCAGGAGAAGCAGCTCGGCCAGCTGGCGGAGCAGGGGAAGGCGCAGATCAACAAGTACGGCTGCTTCGGTTGCCACGACATCAAGGGCTTCGAGAACGCGCAGAAGGTGGCTACCGAGCTGACCGAGCACGGGCGCAAGGATCCCCACCTGCTCGACTTCGGCGACGTGCGCTATTTCACCGAAGACCCCAAGCATCGGGAGACCTACGACAACTTCGTTTGGGAGAAGCTGCACGTACCGCGCCTCTTCGGCTACGAGCGGGTGGACACGCGCATGCCGCAGTTCGACTTCTCCGACGACGAGGCGCTGGCGCTGCTCGTGTTCCTCAAGGGGCAGACCGGCGACCGGCCCGACAAGAAGTTCCTCGCGGGCCAGGACCCGGTGAAGCAGGCGGTGCACCGGGGCGAGCAGCTGGTGTTCTGGAACGGCTGCCGAAACTGTCACGTGGTCGAAGGGCGGGGCGGGGCCATCCGGGACGTGTTCAACGACGACAACCAGAGCTTCGCGCCTCCGATCATCACCGGCGAGGGATGGCGCGTGCAGCCGCACTGGCTGTTCGGATTCCTCAAGGGTCCGGTTACGCTGCGCCCCTGGCTCGAGGTGCGCATGCCGACGTTCCACTTCACCGACGCGGACGCCACCGGCGTGGTGCACTACTTTGCGGCGGCGGCGAACAAGCCCTTCCCGTACCTGACCGCCGAGGCGCCCGCGCTTTCGGCGGCCCAGTCCAAGGAAGCGACCGCCCTGATGGGCGAGCTCAAGTGCCTCTCCTGCCACGTGGTCGGCAAGCTCGCGCCGAACCAGGACCCGGCCAGCGCGGCGCCCAATTTCCAGTTGGCGAAGACCCGCCTGCGCCCCGACTGGATCATAGCCTGGCTGCAGAACCCGAACGCGCTCCAGGAAGGGACCCGGATGCCGAGCTTCTGGGACTTTTCCGACCCGGCCCACCCGACCACGAATTACAAGTCGTTCGGCGGCGACGCCAAGGCGCAGATCGAGGCGCTGCGCGACCTGCTCATGCACCTGGGGGAGCCGGGCTACGCCTCGCCGGGGGCGCGCACCGCGGAGTTGACCCGCACACGGGGTTGAATCGCTGGTGCGGCCGGACGTCTTGTCAACGAGGGTCTGCTCTGGTAGTGCGCACCGGCTTCCATAGCCTTCCAGGAGAGGACGAATGACAAAGCTCAGGATCGCGGCGATGGCCCTCGGTTGCACGTTGCCGCTCGCCGCGCTGGCCGCCGACGGGTCGATCGAGGGCACGGTCGACTTCACCGGCAAGCCGCCCACGCCGGCCAAGCTGCACCGTGAGGCAGACCCGTACTGCGCCAAGAAGCCGATGACCGATCCCTCGGTGCTGGTGAAGAACGGCAAGCTCGAGAACGTGTGGGTCCACGTCACCAAGGGCGCGCCCGCCACGCTCAAGCCGGACACCTCCAAAGTGGCGGAGATCGATCAGAAGGACTGCATGTACACGCCGCGCATGATCACCGCGGTGGTGGGGCAGAAGATCGTCGCCAAGAACGGCGACCCGGTCCTGCACAACGTGCACACCTACCTGGGCGCCGCGACGGTGTTCAACAAGGGCATGCCGAACGACAAGGTCCCGCCGATCGAGTACGCGGCGAAGGACGAAGGCATGCTGCGCTGGAAGTGCGACGTGCACCCGTGGATGCGCGGGTACACCGGCATCACCAAGCACGGGCTCCAGGCCGTCTCGGGCGGGGACGGTTCCTTCAAGATCGACAACGTGCCGCCCGGCAAGTACACGGTCGAGGCGTGGCACGAGAAGTACGGCGTCAAGACCCAGGAAGTGACCGTCGAGGCCGGCAAGCCCGCCAAGGCCACCTTCAAGTACGACGGCACCGAAAAGGGCACCGGCTAGACCGGCCGGAAGCCTGACCAAAGCGTTTCACGCAGAGGTCGCCGAGGTCAGGGAGGGCGCAGAGGAGACTGAGAGATCAAGAGCTCCTCCGCGCCCTCGCTTTGCTCCTCCGCGCCCTCTGCGTGAAACGCCGGTAGTCCTTGCACCGAGGCCGGAGCGGCAGATAGAAGACGGTCCTTCCTCGTCGTCTCGGAGTCGCCGTCTGATGTGGGTTCGTCGACTGGCCGTCGCTGCTGCGTTTCTGACGGTCGTCCTCATCGTCGCCGGCGGGCTGGTCACCAATACCGATTCCGGGCTCGCCTGCCCCGACTGGCCGACCTGCTTCGGGTCGCCGATGCCGCGCATGGTCGGCGGCGTTGCCGTGGAGCACACGCACCGGCTGATCGCCACGGCCGTGGGCCTCTGCACGCTGGGCCTGTGCATCGGGACGCTGCAGCGCCGTCTGTGGCTGCTCCTCTGCGGCGTATTCGCGCCCGTCCTCCTGGGCGGCGCGATCGCTTTCGCCCGGCTGCAACAGCGGGACGGGTCGCTGCCCGCGCTGCCGGCGCTGCTGGTGTTGGTGGGGTTCGCCGGCTGCGCCTGGGCGTTCTTTCGCGCCCGGGGCCCGGGGCGCCTGGCCGTCCTGGCCCTGGCGCTGGTCATGGTGCAAGGCCTGTTGGGCGGGCTCACGGTCATCTACCGCCTGCCGCCCACCGTCCTCGTGCTGCACCTCGCCACCTCGATGTTGTTCCTCTCCGTCGCGCTGGTGCTCGCCTGGCGCCTCTCGGGCTCGCCAGCCCAGGTCGCGCGCACGCCGCTCCTCTGGGCGACCGCCGGGCTGACGTACGTCCAGATCGTGCTCGGAGCGGCCATCCGCCACACCGGCGCCGGGCTGGTCTGCACCGATCTGCCCTATTGTCGCGGTGCGTGGTGGCCGACGGGCGTGCATCCGTCGGTGCACGTCCACATGCTGCACCGCGCTCTCGCCTTCGCCGTGCTGGCGCTGGTCCTCTGGAACGCGGTCCGCCTGTCACGCGGCGCGACCGGCGTGGTCCGCCTGCTCGCCTCGGCCGGACCCGCCCTCACCGTGGTGCAAATGGTGCTCGGCGTCCTCACCATCCTGACCTTCAAGGACCTTCTTCCCGTCACCGGGCATCTGCTCTTCGCGGCGCTCCTCCTCGCCGACCTGGTGTCCCTGTTGGCGCTGACCCGTCCAGCCGAGGCGCCGCAGCCCGCCCGGGGGTCCGTTGGGGTCCCCGCATGACCGCCGCCGCGATGAGGGACTACGTCCAGCTCGCCAAGCCGCGCATCACGACCCTGGTGGTGTTTACCTGCGCGAGCGGCCTGTGGCTCGCCCCGGGCCGGCTGCCGGCCCGCAAGGTCCTCCTCACCCTGGTCGGGACCGTGCTGATCGTCGCGGCCGCCAACGTGCTCAACATGTACCTGGAGCGGGATACGGACGCGCTGATGAAGCGCACCATGAACCGTCCGCTTCCGGCCGGCCGGCTGGACCCGCAGCTGGCGCTGCGCTTCGGGCTCGCGCTGGCGGCCGTCTCGGTGCCCCTGCTCACCTTCGCGGTGGGCCCGCTTCCGGGGCTGCTCGCGTCCGTGGCGCTGGTCAGCTACGTGCTGCTCTACACGCCCTTGAAGCGGCACACGGCCGCGGCGCTCCTGGTCGGAGCGGTGCCGGGGGCGATCCCGCCGCTCATCGGCTGGACCGCGGCCACCGAGAGCCTGGATCTCCCGGGCGTCTTGCTCTTCGCGGTCATGTTCCTCTGGCAGGTCCCGCACTTTCTGGCCATCACGCTCTTCCGGCGCGAGGAGTACGCGCGCGCGGGCCTGGTCGTCACGCCCAACGAGCCGGGCGGCGAGCGCGAGGCGCGCCGGAACATCGTGCGCTACAGCGTCGCGCTGGTCGCGGTCTCGCTCCTCTTCGTCCCGCTCGGGTTCGGCCGCGGCTTCTACTTCGCCACCGCGCTTCTGTCCGGCCTCCTCTTCTTGGGCTACGGCATCCGCGGGCTGCGCGCCGACGCCGGAGAGCGCTGGGCGCGCAAGGAATTCCTCTTCTCCCTCGTGTACCTGACGGTCCTCTTCGCCGTGCTGATGCTCGATCACGGCCCCCGCACCTGAGTCGAGTGCGGCGTGGCGAGGAATCCGCTCGGACTGGGAGCGGCGGGGGACATATCCCCGAACCCGAAATGTACGAGCTGTACAGAGCAGCTGACCGGGTATCCGCCCGCCGGCTCCCCCGCCTCCTACCAACGGCTTGTACCGGGCGGCGGTCTTTGTCAGGATGCCCTGCCCCATGCGCACCTATCGCATCGCGGCCATCCCCGGAGACGGAATCGGAGTGGAGGTCATCGCCGCGGGGCTTCGCGCGTTGGAGGCGTTGGCCGCGAAGGAGGGGAGCTTTCGCTTCGAGGTAGAGAACTTTCCTTGGAGCTCCGATTACTACCTCGAGCACGGGCACTACATCCCCGAGGGCGGACTGCAGAAGCTGCGCGGCTTCGACGCCATCTTCTTCGGCGCGGTGGGCAGCCAGAAGGTCCCCGATCACGTTTCGCTGTGGGGCCTGCGGCTGCCCATCTGCCAAGGCTTCGATCAGTACGCCAACGTCCGCCCCGCCCGGGTGCTCCCGGGGGTGACCAGCCCGCTCCGCGCCGGACAGGACATCGACTGGGTGGTCGTGCGCGAGAACACCGAGGGCGAGTACGCCGGCCACGGCGGTCGCGCCCACCGGGGTCTGCCGGAAGAGGTCGCCACCGAGACGGCCGTGTTCACCCGGGCTGGCGTGACCCGCATCCACCGCTTCGCCTTCGAGTTGGCGCGCAAGCGGCCCAAGAAGCACCTCACCTTGGTGACCAAGTCGAACGCGCAGCGGCACGGGATGGTGCTCTGGGACGAGGTGTTCGCCGAGGTGGCGCGCGATTATCCGGACGTCCGCACCGACCGCGAGCTCGTCGACGCGGTGACCACCCGCATGGTGCTGAAGCCGCAGACGCTCGACACCCTGGTCGCCACCAACCTCCACGCGGACATCCTCTCCGACCTGGCCGCCGCGCTGACCGGCAGCCTGGGGATCGCGCCCACCGCCAACTTGAATCCCGAGCGCCGTTTCCCCTCCATGTTCGAGCCGATCCACGGGTCCGCCTTCGACATCGCCGGAAAAGGGATCGCCAACCCGGTCGCCACCTTCTGGACGGCCGCGATGATGCTCGAGCACCTGGGCGAGCAGGAGGCCGCCCGCCGGCTGATGTCCGCGGTGGAGTCGGTCACCAAGAGCGGCGTGCGCACCCGCGACCTGGGCGGCACCGCCTCGACCGACGAAGTCACTCGCGCGGTCTGCGCCGCGCTCTGAGGAGAATCATGCCCATCCCGAAGATCTTCGCCTTGCTGGCCATTCTCTTCGCCGCGAAGGCGTCCGCGGAGACGAACGAGATCCGCTGCGCCCAGCAGTACGGCACCAGCTACCTCGCCTTGATGATCATGCAAGACCAGAAGCTGGTCGAGAAGCACGCCAAGCAGGCCGGCCTGGGGGACGTGAAGGTCACCTGGGCGAAGCTGGGCGGGCCCGGAGCCATGAACGACGCGCTCCTCTCCGGCGGCCTCGACTTCGGCACCGGAGGCGTGCCGTCGCTCATCACGCTGTGGGCGAAGACGCAGGGCACGCCGATGGAGGTCCGCGGCGTGGGCGCGCTCAACGACATGCCCAACGAGCTGATGACCTCGAACCCGAAGGTGAAGACCCTCAAGGACTTCGGCCCCGGCGATAAGATCGCCGTCACCACCGTGAAGATCTCCACCCAGGCGCTGCTCTTGCAAATGGGGGCGGCGAAGGAGTTCGGGGAGAAGAACTTCGACAAGCTCGATCCGCTGACCGTGTCCATGCCCCACCCGGACGCCGCCGCAGCGCTGCTGTCGGGCAGCGGCAGCATCACCGCCCACTTCGCCTCGCCGCCCTTCCTCTACCAGGAGCAGGCGAAGGGGCTGCGCTCGGTGATCTCCAGCTACGACATCCTGGGCGGGCCGGCGACCTTCAACGTGGTCTGGTCGACGAGGAAGTTCCACGACCAGAACCCCAAGGCGTACCAGGCGTTCGTCGCCGCGTTCCAGGAGGCGACCGACCAGATCAACAAGGACAAGAAAGCGGCGGCCGAGACCTACAAGCGGATGAGTGGGACCAGCGAGTCGGTCGACGACCTGGTCAAGCATCTGAACGACCCGAAGGTGAAGTTCACCTTGGAGCCCCATCGCCTGAACGTCACCGCCGACTTCATGAACAAGGTGGGGCGGATCAACAAGAAGCCCTCTTCCTGGAAGGACCTCTTCTTCGAGAACGTGCACTCGCTCTCTGGTTCTTGAGGCCGCCCATGGCCGAGCCGCTCCTCGACGTCGCCGGCGTCACGCTGCAGTACAAGACCAAGGAGCACCTGGTCACCGCCACGTACCGCGTGGGCTTCCAGGTGTTCCCCTCCGACCGCTACGTCATCCTGGGCCCCTCGGGCTGCGGCAAGTCGACCTTGCTCAAGGCGGTGGGCGGCTACATCGAGCCCGTCGAGGGCGAGATGCGCCTGGGCGGCCAGATCATCCGCAAGCCCGGGCCGGACCGGGTCATGGTGTTCCAGGAGTTCGACCAACTCCTTCCCTGGAAGACCGTGCGCGAGAACGTGACCTTCGCCCTCGCTGCCAGCGGCCGGCTGCCGCGGCGGCAGGCCGAGGAAAAGGCGATGCACTACATCGAGAAGGTCAACCTGGGGAAGTTCGCCGGCAGCTACCCGCACACCCTGTCCGGCGGAATGAAGCAGCGGGTGGCGATCGCCCGCGGCATGGCGATGGAGCCGGAAATCCTGCTCATGGACGAGCCGTTTGCCGCGCTCGACGCGCTCACCCGCCGCAAGATGCAGGATGAGCTGCTCCAGCTCTGGGACGACACGCACTTCACCGTCCTGTTCGTCACCCACTCGATCCCCGAGGCGGTGCTGATCGGAAACCGGATCCTCCTGCTCTCGCCCCATCCCGGGCAGGTGAAGGCCGAGCTGAACTCCGGCGGCAAGGACGAGCCCGGGCCGGACGGGCGCAGGCTCTCGCAGCGCATCCAGCGGATGCTGTTCGCCGAAGAGGTGGAGGAGGAGGCAACCGCCCATGCCTGACGCGAGCGTGCAGGTGCAGAGGCCCGAGTTCGTGGCCAACGGGCAGAGCAAGGCGTTCGGCGTGGTGGAGAAGCCCCTGACCTACTGGGAGCGCCTCTACGGGAACTCCGCGGTGCGCAAGGGAGCGCTGCTCGTCCTGATGGCGCTCGTCTGGGAGCTCTACGCGCGCAAGGTGAACAACCCGCTGGTGTTCCCGACCTTCACCGCAACGGTGAACGCATTCGTGGACGCCTTCGTCAGTGGGGTCATTCCGCAGCGGACCTGGGCGTCGATCCGCGTGCTCCTGCAAGGCTACTCGGTGGGCCTCGTGCTCGCGGCCCTTCTCACCGCATTCGCGACGGCCAGCCGGCTGGGGACCGATCTGCTCGAGACGCTGACCGCGATGTTCAACCCGCTGCCCTCGATCGCGCTCTTGCCCCTGGCGGTCCTGTGGTTCGGCCTGGGAAACAACAGCCTCATCTTCGTGCTGATCCACGCCGTGCTCTGGTCGGTGGCCCTCAACACGCACGCCGGCTTCCGCTCGGTCTCGCAGACCTTGCGCATGGTGGGCCGCAACTACGGCCTGGGCGGCTTCCGATACGTCGTGCAGATCCTCATCCCCGCCGCGTTCCCCAACATCCTGACGGGCTTGAAGATCGGCTGGGCGTTCGCCTGGCGCACCTTGATCGCCGCCGAGCTGGTCTTCGGCGTCAGCCAGGGCTCGGGCGGGCTGGGCTGGTACGTGTTCGAGAACAAGAACCTCTTGGAGATCGCGAACGTCTTCGCGGGGCTCTTCACCGTCATCCTGATCGGCCTGGTGGTGGAGAACCTCATCTTCCGCACCATCGAGCAGCGGACCATCCGCCGATGGGGTATGCAACACTGACCATGGCCACCCATCAAATCGCGGTGATCCCGGGCGACGGGATCGGCAAGGAAGTGGTCCCCGAGGGGCAGCGCGTCCTGGAAGCCGCGGGGCGCAAGTACGGCGTGCAGTTCGAGTGGGACGAGCATCCCTGGAGCTGCGAGTACTTCTCCCGCAACGGGCGGATGATGCCGGAGGACGGCCTCGACCGGATCCGCGGGCACGACGCCATCTTCTTGGGAGCAGTCGGCTTCCCCGGCGTGCCGGACCACGTGTCGCTGTGGGGCCTGCTCATCCCCATCCGCCGCGTCTTCCGCCAGTACGTGAACCTGCGCCCGGTGCGGCTGATGCCGGGCGTGCCCTCGCCGCTGCGCGACCGCAAACCCGGCGACATCGACTTCTGGGTGGTGCGGGAGAACAACGAGGGCGAGTACTCCTCCATCGGCGGCCGCCTCTACCAGGACACCGAGGAGGAAGTGGTCGTCCAGCAGAGCACCTTCACCCGGCGGGGCGTCGACCGGATCCTCAAGTACGCCTTCGAGCTGGCGCGCTCCCGCCCGAAGAAGCACCTCACCTCGGCCACCAAGTCGAACGGCATCTTCATCACCATGCCGTACTGGGACGAGCGGGTGGAGGCGATGGCCGCCCAGTACAAGGACGTCAAGACCGACAAGTTCCACATCGACATCCTCACCGCGCACTTCGTGCTGCACCCGCAGTGGTTCGACGTGGTGGTGGGGTCCAATCTCTTCGGGGACATCCTCTCCGACCTGGGCCCGGCCGTGACCGGCACTATCGGCATCGCGCCGTCCGCGAACCTGAATCCCGAGCGCGAGTACCCCTCCATGTTCGAGCCCGTGCACGGGTCCGCGCCGGACATCGCGGGCCGGAACATCGCCAACCCGATCGGCCAGATCTAGTCCGGGGCGATGATGCTCGAGCACCTGGGGCACCGGCAGGCGGCGGAGGCGATCGTGCGAGCCATCGAGACGGTGCTGGTGGACGGGCCCCGGACGCGCGACATGGGCGGCACCGCCAGCACCCAGGAGCTGGGCAAGGCGGTGGCGGAAGCGGTCCGATGAAGATCGTCGCCATCCGGGAGAAGACGTTTCCGATCGCGTCGGCGATCCGGAACGCGGTGATCGACTTCAACAAGATGACGCTCTCGGCGGTCGCGGTGGTGACCGACGTCCACCGCGACGGCCGGCGCGTGGTCGGCTACGGATTCAACTCCAACGGCCGCTACGGCCAGGGCGCTCTCTTGCGGGAGCGCTTCATCCCGCGGGTGCTGGAGGCGGACCCGCGCACGCTGGTCGACGACACGGGAGAGAACCTCGACCCGGGCCGCATCTGGCAGTGCGCGATGCGCAACGAGAAGCCGGGAGGCCACGGGGAGCGCTCGGTCGCGGTGGGCACCTTGGACATGGCGGTGTGGGACGCGGTGGCGAAGATCGCCCGCAAGCCTCTCTACCGCCTGCTGGCGCACCGCTACGGCGACGGCCGGGTGGAGGAGACGGTCTTCGTCTACGCGGCCGGGGGCTACTACTACCCGGGCAAGGACCACGCGCAGCTGCAGGAGGAGATGAGGAGCTACCTGGATCGCGGCTACACGGTGGTGAAGATGAAGATCGGTGGGGCGAGCATGGAGGAGGATCTGCGCCGCATCGACGCCGTCCTGGAGGTGGTGCGCAAGGGGTCGGCTCTGGCGGTGGACGCGAACGGCCGCTTCGACCTGCTCACTGCGCTCTCCTACGCCCGGGCGCTCTCGCGGTACGGCCTCTTCTGGTACGAGGAGGCCGGCGACCCGCTCGACTACGAGCTGCAGGCGGAGCTCGCCCGCGAGTACCCGGGCCCGCTGGCGACCGGGGAGGACCTCTTCTCCGTTCAGGATGCGCGCAATCTGCTCCGTTACGGCGGCATGCGGCCGGATCGGGACTGGCTGCAGTTCGACTGCGCGTTGAGCTACGGCCTGGTCGAGTATCTGCGCATCCTGGACGCGGTCCGCGCCCACGGCTGGTCGCCGCGGCGCTGCATTCCGCACGGCGGCCACCAGATGTCGCTCAACATCGCCGCGGGGCTCGGTCTGGGCGGGAACGAATCGTATCCAGACCTGTTCCAGCCGTTCGGCGGTTTTCCGGACGGCGTCCGGGTGGAGGATGGCCGCGTGCGCATGCACGGCTCGCCGGGGATCGGCTTCGAGGAGAAGTCCGATCTGTTCCGCGTCCTCGAGCCTCTAGCCCGCGACTGAGAGCGAAAAGATTACCGCGGAGACGCGGAGAGCGCGGAGGGTCCGGTTCAAAAAAAAAGAATCTCCGCGTCCTCCGCGCCTCCGCGGTGATCCTTGAGTCCAGCCCGCGGCAGTTCGTCGCACCCGGCGGGGAGAACACCCGCCCGTTTGATTGACTTGTCCGGGAACCCCGTGGAATAAGCTCCGCGCAACCCGATGGATTTCTCTGCGCCCGAGACCGCGCCCATCCTGCTCTGGACCCTGATGAGGGGCGCGGCGGTGGCGGTGCTCGCCACCGAGGCGATCTTCCTCTGGACGCGCCGGCGCGAGCCGGTGCCATCCGCGGCGCAAGCCGCGGGGCGGCTCTTCTGGGCGGCGACTCCGGCGATCCTGCTGGCCGGCCTCGCGCTCTGGTGCCTGGCGTCGATCAGCGCCTCCACGGCGGGCCCGGCCGTCGCGCAATTCGTCCCACGCTGAAAGCCCGGAGGGGCCACGCGCATGGATGAGACCAAGTACGGCTACTGGTTCCCCCCGGACGTCTCCACCCACGGCGTCCAGATCGACCAGCTGATCGACATCGTCCACTGGTTCATGCTGATCCTGTTCGTGGGCTGGGGGATCTTCTTCGTCTACTGCCTGATCAAGTACCGCGCGCGCCCGGGCCACGCCGCGACATACTTGCCGCCGAAGGCGCAGTTCACCAAGGTGATCGAGGTCTCGGTCATCGTCATCGAGGTCCTGCTCCTCTTCTGGTTCTCCACGCCAGTCTGGTTCGCCTACAAGAACCATCCGCCCCCCGAGAAGGACGCGCTGGTGATCAAGCTGGTCGCCGAGCAGTTCGCTTGGGACTTCCACTACGCGGGCAAGGACGGGAAGTTCGGCAGGACCAGCGAGGCGAGCATGTCGGGCGACAACCCGGTGGGCATGGACCCGGATGACCCGGACGGCAAGGACGACATCGTCACCATCAACCAGCTCCATTTCCCGGTGAACAAGCCGGTCATCGTCCAGATCTCGTCCAAGGACGTGATCCACAGCTTCAACATCCCGGTCCTGCGGGTGAAGCAGGACGCGGTCCCCGGCACGCGCATCCCGATCTGGTTCCAGGCCACCAAGCCCGGCCACTTCGAGCTCGCCTGCGCGCAACTCTGCGGCTTGGGCCACTACCGGATGCGCGCCGACGTGCTGATCGACACGCCCGAGGAGTACGCCAAGTGGGCGGCCGAGAACGCGCCGCCGCCCGCCGAGCCACCCACCAGCGCCGCGCCCGAGAACCAGCAGGGCGCTCCCCAGAAGTAGCCCGCGAGGAGCTTCGACGCCCATGAGCGCTTCCAAGACCCACGGACACGCAGCGCACGGCGGACACGACGCCGGCCACGGCCATCACGAGCTGCCCTTCTGGCGCAAGTACGTCTTCTCGGTCGATCACAAGATCATCGGCCTCCAGTACGCGGTGACCGCGCTGGTCTTCCTCTTCTTCGGCTTCACGCTGATGATGCTCTTGCGCTGGCAGCTCGCCTATCCGGGCCAGCCGCTGCCGGTGATCGGCAAGCTCCTGGGCGAGAGCGCCATGCCGGGCGGAGTGATGGCGCCCGAGTTCTACAACCAGCTCGGCGCGATGCACGGCACCATCATGGTGTTCATGGGCATCGTGCCCCTCGCGGTGGGCGGATTCGGCAACTACGTGGTGCCGCTGCAGATCGGGGCGCCCGACATGGCGTTCCCGCGGATCAACATGGCCTCCTACTGGGCCTTCCTGCCGGGCGGGATCCTCATGATCGCCAGCTTCTTCCTGCCGGGCGGCGCGGCCCAGTCCGGCTGGACGAACTACCCGCCTCTCTCGGAAGTCACCCAGACCCCGGGCCAGACTGTCTGGCTGTTCGCCATGGTGCTTCTCATCACCTCCAGCTTGCTCGGGTCGATCAACTTCATCGTCACCATCGTGCAGCTTCGCGCGAAGGGGCTCACCTTCTTCCGGCTCCCCTTCTTCGTGCACGCGCAGTTCGTCACCTCGTTCCTCTTGCTGCTGGCGTTCCCCCCGCTGGAGGCGGCGGCGGTGATGCAGATCATGGATCGCCTGGCGAACACCAGCTTCTTCCTCCCCGCCGGGCTGGTGGTCTCGGGCGAGCAGTGGCACGCGGCGGGCGGCGGCAGCCCGCTCCTCTGGCAGCACCTCTTCTGGTTCCTCGCCCACCCGGAGGTCTACGTGCTCATCCTTCCGGCGATGGGCATCGTGGCGGAGGTGATCGCGAACAACACGCGCAAGCCGCTCTGGGGTTACCGGCTGCTCGTCTACAGCGCCATCTTCCTCGGCTTCATGTCGTTCGTGGTGTGGGCGCACCACATGTTCATGACCGGCATGGGCACCACCATGAGCACCTTCTTCCAGACCACCACCATGATCATCTCCATCCCCTCGGTGGTGATCCTCACTTGCTTCATCATGTCGCTGTACGGGGGAGCGATTCGCTACACGGTCCCGATGCTGTTCGCGACCGCCTTCTTGCCCATGTTCGCCATCGGCGGTCTCACCGGGCTGCCGCTGGGGCTCACCGCGAGCGACATCTACCTGCACGACACGTTCTACGTGATCGCCCACTTCCACTACGTCGTCGCGCCCGGAACGATCTTCGCGCTGTTCGCAGGCATCTACTACTGGTACCCGAAGGTGACCGGGAAGCAGATGAACCAGGCGTTGGGCAAGGTCCACTTCTGGCTCAGCTTCATCTTCATCAACGGCGTGTTCATGCCGATGTTCTTCCAGGGCATGGCCGGCCTGTCGCGGCGCCTGTACGACCCGACCATCTATGCGCACGGCCGCGCCATCCAGGGCCTGAACGTCCTCATCTCCTGGTCGGCCTGGGGCCTGGCCCTCGCGCAGCTGCCCTTCATCTGGAACTTCTTCGCCAGCCTGCGGCACGTCAAGGTGGCGGAGAACCCCTGGCAGTCGACCACGCTGGAGTGGGCGGCGCCTTCCCCGCCGCCGCACGGGAACTTCGTCACCCCGCCGGTCGTCTACCGCGACCCGTACCAGTACAGCGAGCCGGGCCGGAGCACCGACTTCCACCCGCAGTTCGCCCGGGAGGCCTGAACAGTGTCCGCCCACGCAGCCGACGCAGTCATCCCGCACACCGTCGAACCGCATCCGGTCACCGGGATCCCCAACGGGAAGTTCGGGATCTGGCTGTTCCTCGCCAGCGAGGTGATGCTCTTCGGGGCGCTGTTCTCCAGCTACGTGCTGATCCGCACCCAGGCCCCGCACTGGCCTCCGGAGGGCGGGCTCTCCAGCGAGATCCTCAACGTCCCGCTGGCCACGGTGAACACCGCGGTGCTGATCACGTCGTCGATCACCATGGTGCTCGCCTGGGCCAGCTGCAAGATGGGGCGGATCGACCGCTTCCGCTTCTGGATGGGGGCGACCGTCGCGCTGGCCTTCGTCTTCCTGGTGATCAAGTATTTCGAGTATACCCACAAGTTCCACGACGGGCACTTCCCCTCCACCAACAACTTCTACGCGGTCTACTTCACGCTGACCGGGCTGCACGGCCTGCACGTGATCGGCGGGATCGTGGTCAACACCTTCCTGCTCACCGCCGGCACCCGGCTGTGGAAGACGGACCGCGACCACTTCACCAACCGGGTGGAGAACGCCGGCCTCTACTGGCACTTCGTCGACCTGGTGTGGATCTTCCTCTTCCCCTCGCTATACCTCCTCTAGAGGATACCTCGATGGCCGAGACAGCCGAGCATTCGTCCCCGGAGGAGTTCAAGAAGCACCTGGGGAAGTACTACGTCGTCTTCGTGGCCCTGCTCTGCCTCACCGCCATCACGGTCGGGGTGAGCTATCTGCACCTCCCCCGGCCGCAGGCGATCGCGGTCGCGCTGGCCATCGCCACGGTGAAGGCCGGCATGGTCGCCGGCGTGTTCATGCACCTCATCTCCGAGAAGAAGGTGATCTACGCGGTGCTGGTCCTGACCGCGGCCTTCTTCCTGCTCGTGCTCTTGCTCCCCTCGTTCACCACCCTGGAGTCCGCGGGCGTCTGATGGGCCTCAAAGGCTTCCACGTCTTCTTCATCGTGCTCGCGGCGCTGACCTCGCTGATGTTCGGGGCCTGGGGCGTGTGGGACTTCGGCCGGACGGGGAAGGGCGGGACGCTGGCGATGGGAATCCTGGGGTTCGTGGCCGCCGTGGCGCTGGTGTTCTACGGGATGTGGTTCTTGCGCAAGCTGAAGGACGTGAGCTCCACGTGAACTTCCTCCTTTCCTGCCCGGTCTGTTTCGGAGACCCGTCCTCGCCCCTCACCCAGTCGGCGAAGTGGGGGGTCCTGTTCCTCCTGGTGGTGGTGGTCTGCGTGCTGTCGGCGATCGCCGGGGTGGCCGTGGTCTGGTCCCGCCGCGCCCGCGCCCTCGCCCGCCGCGAAGCCGGGCTCGAAGCCTAGCCGGTTCCGGATTGCTTGCCGTCGGCGCGGACGCGCGGGACGGGCGGATCGAGGATCTCGCCGTTCTTGCAGCAGTTGGGAAGGTGGCGGATCTCGCGGGCCTGCGTCCAGGGCTGCTCGAGCGAGCGGAACAGGCGGCCAGCGGCGACGCGCGAGCTCTCCATGTCCCGGTCGAACATCACGCCCGCCTCTCCGTCCTCCACCCAGGCGATGCGGCCGCGGGTGATCTCCGGCGCGCGCCCCGCTTCCGGAGGAGTGATGGTCAAGGCCACCACGTTTCCCGTCGCGAGCGAGGCGGGGAGGCCGCCCCCGATGCGGGCGCCGCCGATGCTCAGGTCGAGCAGCCGCACCATGTGCTCGCCGCCTCCCGCGCGCTTGAGCCGCACCATCTCGTCGGTGGCCAGCCGGCGGCCCTTGCGCGGCGAGAGTCCGCTCTCGTGGACGTCGCGCGCGAAGCGCGTGTTGGGCACCGACAACCACACCCCTTGCCCCTCGGCGCGGGCCAGCGCGGTCGCTCGCAAAGAGCGCCTTTGCTCGCTGCTCTCGAAGGCGATCTCCAGCAGCACCGGAGCGCCGTTCGGCACGGTGAGCTTGGGGTCTCGGTAGAAGAGCAGCGTGGCGCCGTCCACGACGTGCAGGTGCCGACGCAGCTGCTCGACGTCGTCGAAACGGTGCCGGAGAAGGATCGCCTTCTTTGCTTCCATCCCGTCCCCCCCGGACGAGGAGTCCTGGCTCCGACTGTACTGCCCGGTAAGGGGGCGTCCAATTCCCGCGAGTGCGAGCCGCTACGACATGGGCCGCCGCGCGACCACCACCTTGGTGAGGAAAGCGAGCTTCTCCTCGCACACCTCGAGCGATGCCTCGCGCACCCGCGCGGCCAGGTCGTCGCGGATGTACGAGGGGTAGTAGGGCTCGTGGAAGCGGTCGGGAAAGGCGTGCAGCTCGCGGTGCAGCTCGGGCGCGTCGCCGAGCTGCAGACTGTCGGCCACCACCAGGAGGCCGCCCCGGCGGACCACCCGGGCCATCTCCTCCAGGATGCGGGCGCGCACCTCCACCGGCAGCTCGTGGAGCAGAAACACGTTGGTCGCCGCGTCGAAGTGCCCGTCGGGGAACGGGAGGTGCTCGGCATTCTCGCAGACGAGGCTCACGTCCAGCTCGCGCGGCAGCTTCTCGCGCGCCCAGGCGAGATAGTGGGGCGAGAGATCCACCCCGAAGAGTCGGGCGCCCGCCAGCGCCGCGCCGAGCATGCGCAGGAGGTGCCCCGTCCCGCACGCGACGTCGAGAAGCTTGAGCGGCCGGGCCGCCGAAGGGCCAGCCAATCCCTGGTCGCGGGCGAAGCGGACCACCGGCGGGATGAGCCGGCGGCGCATCGCGTCCGCCGTGCCCCCGAAGAGCAGCTCGACCTGCAGGTCGTAAAGCTCCGCGCTGGTGTGACCCAGGTAACCGTCCGTCTGGTAATGGAAGTTACGCGTGTAGTAGGGGGGGTACCGCGGGGCGAGGTCTTCTGGCAGCTCGTCGTGGCGCTGGTTGCGGATGCGCTCCCGGGTCCGGGGCAGGTCGGCGAGCAGCTTGGGCGCCGCCAGCGCGTACTCGCGCCAGGGCAGCGCCTCGATCAGCTCTCGCGGGTACAGTCCCGCGTCGGCGTCCTGCCAGTCCTCGTCGAAGAGCTGCTCGATGCGCCGGCGCAGCGACGCGGCCGCCTCCGGCTCGGGGCGCCGCGTCTGCCACCCGTTGAGCGTCGAGGCGTAGGCAACGTACGCGATGCGCAGCGCCGCCGTCCGCGCGGTGCGGCTGCGGATGTAGAACCGCCGGGACAGCTCCCGGCGCAGGCCCTGGACGAGCATGGGAACAGGATCTTGCAGCCCTCGCCGCCTTGCGCAACCCCGACTGCCGGAACACCATGTCGGCAATGATCCCGCTCCCCAGGGTGGCCCCGGGCACCGCCTTCTCGCCGATCCCGGTTCGCAAGGGCACCCGTGTGTTCGTGCTCACCGGCGCGGGCATCAGCGCGGAGAGCGGCATCCGCACCTTCCGCGACGCCGGTGGCCTGTGGGAGCAGCACCAGGTGGAGGACGTGGCCACCCCGGAAGGGTTCCGGAAGGATCCCTCGCTGGTCTGGCGCTTCTACTCGGACCGAAGGCTGCAGGCCGCCCAGGTCGCCCCGAACCCCGCGCATCACGCGCTGGCCCGCCTGGGTGGCTTCCTCGGCGAGGATCTCTTCGTTTGCACGCAGAACGTCGACCCCCTCCACGAGCGGGCCGGCTCCCGCGGCGTCCTGCACATGCACGGCGAGCTCCTGCGCACCTGCTGCTCGGGGTGCGAGCGGCCCTCTTTCGCCGACGAGCGGGCCTACCTGGAGGCGCTGCCGCGCTGCGAATGCGGCGCGCTGCTCCGTCCCGACGTGGTGTGGTTCGGCGAGATCCCCAAGGGCATGGACGAGATCGGGGCTGCCGTGGCGAGCTGCGACCTCTTCGTCACCGTCGGCAGCTCCGGCGCGGTGTATCCGGCCGCGGGCCTGGTGTCGCATGTGCGGAACTTCCCCAGCACGCGCACCGGCCGGTTCGCCCGGACCGTCTACGTCGGCCTCGAGCGCCCCGAGAACGCCCATGCCTTCGACGAATGCCGCCTGGGCAAGGCCGGCGAGCTCTTGCCCGATCTGTTCGCGTTGGCGGATTGAGTCGCCCGCTCTGCCGGCGCCAGCACGCTCTTCGATCCGGCTTTCGGCGCCTCCACGAAGGGGGAGCTGCGTCTTGACGCACTGCGGCCCGTCCCGGAACAAGTCGAGCTTCGGCACCGGCGACCCGGGAGGACGCCCGGGCCTGCGCTACTTCGCACTAGCACAGCATTAGCTCCCTCTGAAAAGCACCTAGACCGACGGTCGTTTTTCCTCGGACGCGGGTTCGCGAATCGACGGCGGCAAATCTCGCTGTCCTGGCTGCCCGGCAGTGTAGGGTAGCGGCGGTGGACCTTCGGGCCGAGTTGATCACCCTGTTCCGGGCCGTCGTCGAGGCGCTCTCGGCGGAGCGGCTGGTGCGGGAGGCCTGCGCCGCGGGGCAGGTCCCGCAGCCGGCTCCGGGAGGCCGGCTGGCGGCGTTGGGGCTGGGCAAGGCGGCCGCGGAGATGCTGGCGGGCGCGCGCGCCGCGCTGGGCGAGGCGCTGAAGCCGCTCGCATTCGCGGTGCCGAAAGGCGCCGGCGGAGGTCCGCTGATCGAGGGCGGACATCCCCTCCCGGACGAGGGGTCGCTCCAGGCGGGGGAAGCGCTGCTTTTCGCGGCGACGTCGCTGGGTCCCCGGGACGCCGCGCTCCTCCTGGTCTGCGGCGGCGGCTCCGCGCTGGCCGAGGCGCCGCGCGCGCCGCTCACCCTGGACGAGGTGCGCGCGGTCAACGACGCGCTCGTCCGCAGCGGCGCGCCCATCGAGGAGATGAACAGCGTGCGCGCCCACCTGTCGCGGCTCAAGGGCGGGGGCCTCGCCCGCGCCCTCTACTCCTGCGGAGTGCGGCGGGCGCGGGCCCTGGTCCTGGTCGACGTGCCCCAGGGGGGCCCGGCCGCGGTGTCGAGCGGTCCGTTCGCGGCTGACGCCACCACCTTCGCCGACGCGCGCGAGATCGTGCGGCGCAGGGCGGTCGCGCTGCCGCCCCGGGCCGCGCGGCTCCTCGAGGGAAGTCCCGCGCAGGAGACGCTGAAGCCGGGCGACCCGGCCGACTTCGTCGAGCACGTCGTGCTTTGCGACATGCATGCGCCGGCGGAGCAGGCGGCCCGCCTCTGGCGTTCTCCGGCGCGGGTGGGCCCTCTGGTGCGTGGTCCGGTCGCGAGGCTTCCCGAGCAGTACGAGCGCGCCGCCGGGCCCGGCCTGTTCGCCGCCTCGGGCGAGCCCGAGCTGACTGTCCCCAAGGACGCCCCTCCGGGAGGGCGCGCGCAGCACCTCGCCCTCCTGATGGCGCGCTCCCTGCGCGGCCGGCGCGCCGGCTTCCTCGCCGCCGGCACCGACGGGCGCGACGGTCCCACCGCGGCCGCAGGCGCGGCGGTGGACGGCACCACATGGGACGAGGCCGAGCGGCGCGGGCTTCGGCCCGCGGACGCCCTGGCCCGATTCGACGCGTCCTCCTGCTTGCAGGCGGTCGGTGCCACCATTCCCTCCTTCCAGTCCGGCGCGCACGCCGGCGAGCTGCACCTCCTCCTCTCCGCATGACCCACCGCTGCGCTCCCGCCACCTCCGCGCCCAAGCTCCGGGCGCTCCCGTTCACCGGCCTGCGCTCCGCCTTCGCCGAGGGTTACGGCGCGCGCGATTTGCGTTCCGACGTGCTCGCCGGCCTCGTCGTCGGCGTGGTCGCGCTGCCCTTGTCGATGGCGCTCGCCATTGCTTCCGTCGGCGCTGGCCATCGCGGTGCTCGGAGCCATCGAGTCGCTCCTCTCGGCGGTGGTCGCCGACGGCATGGCCGGCACCAAGCACGACCCGGACGCGGAGCTTCTGGCGCTCGGCGTCGGGAACGTCGTCTGCCCGTTCTTCGGAGGCATCGCCGCCACCGGCGCCATCGCGCGCACCGCGACCGGCATCCGCTACGGGAGCCGCTCGCCCATCGCCACCATCGTGCACGCGGTGGTGGTGCTGGCGGCGGTGCCGGCGCTCGCGCCGGTCATCTCCTACCTGCCGATGGCCTCGCTGGCGGCGCTCTTGCTCCTGGTCGCCTGGAACATGTCCGAGGCGAAGCACTTCTTCCACATGGTCCGCGTCGCCCCGAAGAGCGACGTGGCGGTGCTGCTCACCTGCTACTTCCTCACCGTGGTCTTCGACATGGTGATCGCGGTGACCGCCGGCATGGTGCTGGCCGCGTTCCTTTTCATGCGGCGCATGGCGGAAGTCGCCAGCTGGTCGAGGAAGGGCACCCGCACCTCAAGGTCAAGCTGCCCAAGCTGACCGTGCTGTACGAGGTGAACGGGCCGTTGTTCTTCGGCGCGGCGGAGATGGCGATGGACGCCTTCAAGGCGATCGGCGCCCGGATGCGCGTCTTGATCCTGAACATGTCCGCCGTGCCGGCCATGGACATCACCGGGCTGGTCGCGCTGGAGAGCGCCCTCCTGAGGTTGCGCCAGCAGGGCGTCTTGACCCTGGTCACCGGGGTGCGCCCGCAGCCCGAAGGCGTCCTGAGGAAGGCGGGCGTCTTGGAGGAGCCAGGGCGCGTGCAATTCTGCGCGACCCTGGAGGAGGCGGCCCAGGTGGCGGCGGCCCACGTCGGGAGCCGCCCTCCGGTCCCTGGGACGGCCTGATCAGCTGGCGCTCAGCTGGTTCATGTGGCGCTCGAGCGCGGCCTCGCTGCGCGCGTCGAGCGGGATGAACCGGGAGCGGAGCACGCGCCCGCCGCTCAGCTCCAGCATTCCGACCGAAACCGGGTAGTCGAACCGCCGCGGTCCGGCGCTGGCGGGGTTGAAGAAGCGCACTCCCGAAAGGACTTCGTCATGTGGGAGGTGGCTGTGGCCGAACACGACCACGTCGGCGCCCTCGCGGCGCAGCGCCTCCTCCACCTCCGGTCGCGGCCGGTGCGGCCGGTCGAGGATGTGCGTCAGGTAGAAGCGGACCCCACCGAGCACCACGCGGGCGGTCTCGCGCGCGTCTCCGCACCGGAAGCCGTCGATGTTGCCCGCTACCGCGGTCAAAGGGGCCAGGGCGCGCAGCCCCGCCAGCACGTCCTCGCCTCCGATGTCGCCGGCGTGCAGGAGGTGGTCGGCGCCGCGCAACGCGGCGAGGGCCTCCGGGCGGAGGAGGCCGTGCGTGTCGGAGATGACGCCGATCCGCATGCCCGTAGGGTATCGCTTCGCCTTGCCGGCCGCCGCTTCGCATGCGAAAGAAGCGCCGCCGTGGACCTTCTTGCAGCCACTCCCGCTTCCTGGGTGCGCCTGGCCGTGGAGCGCTTCGACGAGGTGCTGGTCGACCACGCCCACTGCGAGAAGAAGGCGGCGGCGCAGGCCCTGTCGATGGTAGCCGCCTTTCCCGACGTCCCGGGGCTGGCCCGCGCGATGGCCCGGCTGGCCCGAGAGGAGGCCGGGCATCTCGCCCAGGTCCTGCAACTGGTGGAGAAGCGCGGGCTCCGGCTCGGGCGCGATCCCGGCGACCCCTACGCGCAGTCGCTCCAGAAGCACGTCCGACAACCGATGGCCGAGCGGCTCCTCGACAGGCTCCTGGTCTCGTCCCTGATCGAGCTGCGCAGCCGGGAGCGGCTGCTTCTCCTCTCGAAGCACCTGCACGACCCGGAGCTGCGCGCTTTCTATGCCCGGCTGTCGGACGCCGAGGCCGGCCACGGCGAGCTCTTCTGGAAGCTGGCGCTGAAGGCGTCGCCCGGCGACGCCCGGCACCGCGCGTCCGAGCTGGCAGCCGTGGAGGCACGGCTGATCGAGGAGCTGCCGCTGCGTGCGGCGATCCACTGACCCGGGTCGGGGTCGAGGTCGGTGCTCAGCGTCGGGGCGCGGGGGGTGTCGCGGTCGCGCCGTTCTCCGGCCAGGCATGCCGCGGGTACTTGCGCATCAGCTCGCGGCGCACGGCCGGGTAGTGGCGCTCCCAGAAGCCGGCCAGGTCCGAGGTGACCTGCTGGGCGCGGCCGTTCGGGGCGAGGAGATGCAGCACGACCGGCACGGTGCCGCCGGCGATGCGGGGGCCGGCGCGCATGCCAAAGAAATCCTGCAGGCGCGATCGCGCCGCCGGCGGCTGGCCCGGTTCGTATTCGATGCGCAGCTTGCGCCCGCTGGGCAGCTGGACTTGCTCCGGCGCGAGCGTCGCCAGCGCGCGAGCTGCTCCGGGGCCGAGGCGCTCCACCAGCGCGGCGGCGAGATCGGCGCCCCGCATCTCCTCCAGGGAGGTCCGTCCGCGGCAGAGCTCGCGCAGGGCGTCCGTCACGTCTGCATCGGTCAAGGCGCGCACTCCCGCCTCGGGACGGTGCGTCGCGATCAGCTCCACGCGCGCCCGCAGCGACCGCAGCGCCTCCGGGGCGAGGAGATCCTCCGCCCTGAGGTGCTCCGCAAGCAGCGTCTCAGCGGCGCCGCGCTCGGCCTCTCTGGGAGGGCGGCGACCCTCCTCGAGCACCAGCGCATCGTACGTCAGCCGGGAGACCACCGACGCGCGGCCGCGCTCCGCGTCCCAGACCACCTCGGTGGACTCGCGCAGCTCGCTCGGGAACAGGTCGAGCAGCCACTCCGGCTCCATGGCGCTGGCGAGCCGCAAGAGCCGGCCCTGCCCGCGGCGCTCCTCCACGTCCACGGCGACCAGGAGCTGTGCGTCGCGGACCGCGGAGGCGGGGGACATCGTGGCCGATCCGCCCGAGGCGAGGAGAACCTCGCTGCTGCCCGGACCACGCCGCTTGGCGACCCGGTCCGGGAACCCGGCGAGCACGGCGATGCGCAGGGCCTCCTCCCGCTTGTCCCGATCCGGCTCCCGCCGCGAGCTGCCCAGGATCCGCTCGATCTGCGCCCGCGCCCGCTCGGGAGCCTCCAGGTCGATCAGGTCGGAGCTGGCGGTCGGCGAAGCCGGCCGGCGATCGCGCAGCCCGCGCGGATCGCCGAGCGCTGCCGCCGCCGCGGCACCCTCGCTGCCCGCTCCGCGGGAGGCCGCTTCCAGGACCATCCGGGAGAGGCGCGGGTGGAGCGGGAACCGGGCACAGCGCCGGCCCAGGTCGGTCGCGGCCCCCGCCGCATCCAGGGCCCCGAGGCGCCGGAGCAGCGCGAAGGCTGCCTCCAGCCCCGCCGGCGACGGCGACTCGAGCCACGGCAGTCGCGCCGGATCGTGCCCCGCCGCGCGCAGCTCCAGCACCATCTCCGCCAGGTCGACCCTGCGCACCTCCGGCGACAGATGCTCGGGCCGGCCGTCGTGGTCGGCGCGGGTGTAGAGGCGGAGTGCCCGTCCGGGAGCCGTTCGCCCGGCGCGCCCGGCCCTCTGCGCCGCGGAGGCGCGGCTGATCTTCGCCACCTGCAGGCTGGGCAGCCCCGACCAGGGAGAGTGCTGGGCGATGCGCGCCAGCCCGCTGTCCACCACCGCGGTGACTCCGGGGACCGTCACGCTGGTCTCGGCCACGTTGGTCGAGAGGATGATTTTCCTCCGGGCGGCCGGGGCGAGCGCGCGGTCCTGTTCCTCCGCGGGAAGGTCGCCGTGCAGGGGAAGCACGAGCAGGTCCCGGTGCGCGGCGAGCTCCGCGACGGCTTCGCCCGACTGCCGGATCTCCACCGCGCCTGGGAGGAAGACGAGCACGTCGCCACTGGTCCGAGGCACCGTCAGCCTGCGCACTGCCGCCGCGACCTGATCGGACAGGCGCCGCGAGTCCGCGCGCTCCGCATACTCGACGGTCACCTCGAATCGGCGCCCTTCGCTGCGTACGACGGGACAGCCCAGGTGCTCGGCGATCGGCCCGGCGTCCAGGGTTGCCGACATGACGAGCAGCTTCAGATCCGGCCGCGCCCCCCGCTGCAGATGCAGGAGCAGCGCCAGCGCCACGTCCCCCTGCAGGTGGCGTTCGTGGAACTCGTCGAGCACTACGGCAGACACGCCCGGCAACGCGGGCTCTCCGAGCAAGCGGCGCGTGAGCACTCCCTCGGTGACGTAGCGCAGCCTGGTCCGCGGGCCCGTCGCATCCTCGAACCGGACCTGGTACCCGACGCTCTCCCCGGCGCGCTCGCCCAGCTCCTGCGCGACTCGCCGGGCCGCCGTGCGGGCCGCCAGCCTGCGCGGCTCGAGCACCACCACTTCGCCGGGCACCACGGAGAGCAGCGCGGGCGGGACGCGCGTCGTCTTGCCGGCACCCGCCGGCGCTTCCAGCACCAGGGCCGGGCCTTCGCGCAGCCGCGCCAGGACCTCCGGCAGCGCTTCATCGATGGGCAGCGGCTCGCGCATCAGCTTGCGCACGGGGCGGGCCGGCCGCGGTAGAAGTGACTCATGAGCGAGCTGAGCTTGCAGGACAGGTACGCGCCCGACAACCGCCGTTTCGGCTGCGGCCCGAAGAACGACAAAGGGCTGCGCATCAAGAGCTTCCCGCGGCGACCGGGAAGTGGTGGGTAGCGCCCGCGGTTCACGAGCTGGCGGACGTGTACTTCCGGATCGACCTGCTCCACACCAGCCGCGCGAATGCGGCGAAGGCGACCGTGCCCGCCAGCCCGCCCAGCGCGGTTCCCATTTGCAGCTTCCCCAGGAGCGCCAGCGCGGGGTAGGTCGTCATCAATGCGAGCGGGAGCACGTACGTGAAGAGCACGGCGAGGAACCCGCGGAAGATGGTGCTCGGCCAGCGCGCGACGTCGAACACGCTCTGGAACAGGTAGAGCAGGTTGTCGACCCGCACCGCGAAGAAGGCGATCGACACCACCAGGATCGAGATCGAGTACAGGACGAGCAGGGCGCCCAGCAGCATGACGCCCGCCGCCAGCACTTCGCCCGCGGTCGGCGTGCGCCCCAGCTTGCCGAACGCGTAGGCGAAGATCAGACCGGCGCCGACCAGGTCCACCACCCGCCAAGGCTCCAGCTTGGCGACCGACACCAGGAGCTGCGCGTCGGCCGGCTTGAGCAGCACGAAGTCGAGCGTGCCCTTGCGCACGTGCTCGATCACCGACGTCAGGCTGGGGCTCACCGCACCCTCCAGGACGCCCTTGAGGGCCACGAACCAACCCAACACGAGCAGCATCTCGGGGAAGGTCCACCCCTCCACCGCGTGCCGGGTGCCGAACACGACCAGGACGGGCACCAGCGTGACCGCCATCCAGAGGATCGCCAGCCCGCCCTCGACCAGGAACTCCAGGCGGTACTGCAGCGCCAGCGCGATCGATGCGCGCAGCTGCGCCCGGACGATGGAGAGAGCCCGCCTCATCCGCCGTAGGCCGAAAAGCGCCGCAGCCCCGCACGCCAGACCAGATTGGTGGCGAGCAGTGCAAAGGCGACGTAGAGCCACTGCCCGCCGAGCAGGGCGAGCGCTTCACCCCGGCCGTGCTTGCCCAGCATCAGCTCGACCGGGAACGAGAGCAGGAAACGGAACGGCAAGACCAGTGCGATGCGCTGCACGGCCTGGGGAAAGAGATCCAGCGGGACCAGGTAGCCCGAGAGCACCGCCGATATGCCCAGCCAGGCCTCGAAGAGGCTGGTCGCGCTCTCCAGGTACAGCGCCAGCGTGCCGATGAGCGCCATGACCAGGAACGTCAAGAGCCAGGCTCCCAAGAGGGCCGGCATCAGCAAGAGCCAGAGGATCGGGTCGTGCCCGAGCTGCCCGCGCGCGGTCCAGAGGAGAATGGAGACCACCGGGATGGCGACGATCCCGCGGAGCGGCACCGCGGCCAGGTTCTCGGCGCTGTACGCGATGAGCGGGTGGAGCGGCCGCAGGAGCCGCATCGCCAGGTCGCCCTGGCGGATCTCCATCGTCAGCTCCCAGACCACCCAGGAGCCGGTCAAGAGACGCACGAGCAGCGTGGACAGGTAGTAGGCGGCGAACCCGCGCTGCGTGTACGCGCCCACCGGCCCGCTGCGGGCGACTGCTGCCCACAGCGCCAGCATGATGAGCGGCATGTTGGTGCTGAACATCCAGATGACGAACTCGGCCCGGTAGGCGACCGCGGCGGCGAAACCCGTTCGCAGGAGCGCCGGATACGCCCTGGCCGCCGCGCGCAAGCTCATGCCGCGCCCTCGGACACGCCGCGCTCGAACAGCTCCCGCATCACTTCCTCCAGAGGCGGGTCTTCGACTGTCAGATCCACCACCGGCAGCTGCGCCAGGGCGCGCTGCACCGCGCCCTGCAGCTCGGACTGCGACACCTGCAGCACCGCCTGGGCGTCGGTGTGCGAGACGATGCTGCCGAGCTTCGAAAGATCGCGCGCCTCCACCGGCCGGGACAGCTTGAGGAGCACCCGCTTGTCGGGCCGCACGCGCCGCACCAGCTCGTCGAGGGATCCGTCGTAGATGAGGTGGCCGTGGTCGATCACCAGGACGCGCGGGCACAGGGCAGCCACGTCGTCCATGTAGTGGCTGGTGAGGAGCACGGTCGCGCCGAAACGCTCGTTGTAGGCCCGCACGAACCCGCGCACCGCCGCCTGCATGGTGACGTCGAGCCCGATGGTGGGCTCGTCGAGGAAGAGCACCTGCGGCCGGTGCAGGAGCGCCACCGCCAGCTCGCACTTCATCCGCTCGCCCAGGGAGAGCTGCCGGGTGGGCTTGTCGAGGAGGCCCCGCAGGCCCAAGAGCTCGGTCAGCTCGGCCACCGTCTCGTCGTAGCGAGGGCGCGGGATGTCGTAGATGGCCCGGTTGAGCAAGAAGGTCTCGCTGGGCGGCAGGTCCCAGAGCAGCTGCTGCTTCTGGCCCATGACCAGCGTGATCTGCCGGAGGAAGTCCGGCGAGCGGTCCTGCGGGGTGTGCCTGGCGACCGAGACCTGCCCGGAGGTGGGATGGAGGAGCCCGGAAAGGACCTTCAGCGTGGTCGTCTTGCCCGCGCCGTTGGGCCCCAGGAACCCGACCCGCTCCCCGGCTCCGACCCGGAAGCTCACGCCGTCGACCGCTTTGACCTCTTCGCGGGGGCGGTGCACCAAGGACTTGAGGGCCGCCCGCAGCCCGGGGTTCCGCCGGTGGACGAAGTAAGACTTCCGGAGCCGTTCGACCGCGATCATCGCACTAGGGGAACTACCGGTCGTGCCGGTAGGATTCAACAGGAATGTCCGATCCGTTCGACCCGCGCGAGCTCCAGGTCGTGTTCCTCCGGGAAATGCACGAGGGGCGGACCCGCGCCCGCGACGCGCTGGCCCGGGCGGGACGCGACGCAGGGGACCCCGCCGCGGTGCGCGAGCTGCGCGGCTTCTTCCACCGCTTGGCGGGCAGCGCCGGTACGGTGGGCTACGGCATGCTCGCCCGGCTGGCCGCCGCCTGCGAGCTGGCGGCGGACCAGGAGCTCGAGCGCAAAGCTCCTCTCTCGAAGATCGCCGCCCGCATCTTCGCCGAGGGGCTGGCCGGCGTGGCCGACGTCTTGGACACCCGGACGCCGACCCTGGGAGTCCTCCTCCTTCCCACGGCACAGCGGGAGAACGGTACCCGGGTTTCGCTCGAGGACGTGCCTTCGCGGGTCCTGGTCATCGACGACGACCTGGTCAGCGCGCGCTCCACCGAGGCGGTCCTGCGCGCCGCGGGATTCCTCACCGCCAGCTGCAGCGAGCCCGCCGACGCCTACGAGGCGATCCTGCGGGAGAGCCCCGACCTGATCATCCTCGACGTGCTCCTGGGCGACATCGACGGGTTCGACGTCTGCCGCCGCGTGCGCGCCAATCCCGCGCTGCAGCTGGTCCCGATCATCTTCGTCACCCGCCGCGGCGACCTGGAAGAGCGCGTGCGCGGCTTGCAGGTGGGCGGCAACGACTACGTCGCCAAGCCCTTCGATCCGCCCGAGCTGGTGGCGCGGGTCCGCTCTCACCTCTCCCGGCTCTCCGTCCTGCGCGAGATGGCCATCCGCGACGGGCTGACCCGCTGCTACAACCACAAGTACTTCAAGATGCGGCTGGACCAGGAGCTGGTCCGCGCCCGGCGCTACAACAGCCCGCTGTCGCTCGGGCTGCTCGACATCGACCACTTCAAGCACGTCAACGACACGCACGGTCATCCAGGCGGGGACTCGGTGCTGGCGCACCTGGCGAGCCTGCTGATCGCCTCGGTGCGGTCGAGCGACATCGTGGCCCGCTACGGCGGGGAGGAATTCGCCTTCGTGCTGGTGGAGGCCGCGGCCCAGGAGGCGGCCGTCGTCGCCGAGAGGATGCGTGCCCGGGTCGAGGCGCACGAGTTCGAGGTGCCGGGAGGCTCCCGCCTGCGGGCCACCGCCAGCATCGGGATCGCCGAGGCGCGGCCGCAGGAGCTGGCCGCCGCGCTGGTGCAGCGGGCGGACGCGGCGCTCTACCAGGCCAAGGCGGACGGCCGCAACCGCGTCCGCAACTCTACACCCTGAACCCGCGCACCACGTCCGAGACTCGCTGCGAGAGGTCCTTCAGGACGCCCGCCGCGGCGGTGGTGGTCTCCAGGCGCCGCATGGTCTCGTCCATCATCTTGGTCTGGTCGGTGACCGCGCTGAAGATCTGGGTGATGCCGGCGTTCTGCTGGGAGACCGCCGCCGCGATCTGCCGCACCGCGGCCGAGTTGTCCTTCACGATGTTGGAGAGCTGCTTCAAGTTCTCGCCCGAGACGCGGACCTGCTGCAGGCCGCCCTCGATCTTCTGCGATCCCTTCTCGGTGATCGCCACCGCCCCGCGGATCGATCCCGAGATGTCCTCGAGGATCTCGCGCACCCGGTTGGTCGCCTGGATGGACTGATCGGCGAGGCTGCGGATCTCGCGCGCCACCACCGCGAATCCCTTGCCGTGCTCGCCCGAGCGGACTGCCTCGATGGCGGCGTTCAGCGCCAGCATGTTCGACTGGTCGGCCAGGTCCTTCACCGTCTGGGTGATGCCTCCGATCTGCTGGGTGCGCTCGGAGAGCTGGGTGATCTTGTGCGCGATCTCGTCCACCTGCGCGCGGATGTCGGTCAGCCCTCCCAGGCTGGACTCGATGGCGTTCTCGCCCGAGTTGGACACCTCGTCCGCCTTCTCGGTGAGCTTGAGCACCGCCTCCGCCTTCTGCGCCGCGAGCAGCGAGGTCTGCTTGATCTCCTGCGCGGTGACCTGCGTCTCCTGCAGCGCGGTCGCCTGGCGGGTGATGGTCTCGCTCTGCTCGGAGGTGGAGGTGCCCAGGTCGTCGCCGGCCTGCTTGAGCAGGCGGACCGAGTCCTGGAGCGCGCCGACCACCTGCTTGAGCTTCTCCACCATGGCGCCGAAGGCGGCGGCCAGCTCCCCGATCTCGTCGTTCGAAGTCACGTCGACGCGCTGGGTGAGGTCGCCTTCCAGGATGCGCGAGGTGAGGTGGGTGAGCCGCTTGAGCGGGCTGATGATCTGCCGCACCAGGAGCCAGGCGATGCCGATGGCGAGCACCATGGCCAGCGCGGTCACGCCGAACAGCCGCATCTGCGCCTCCCGCAGGCGCGCGGCGATGCGGCCCGGGTCGAGGCCGACGTGGACCAGGGCGCCGGTCATCACCGGCGCGGGGACGTCGACGTACCGCACGCCGTCCAGCAACACCTCGCTCACCTTCTCGCTCTCGCGCAACTGCCGGGGGTCCTGCGCCGGCGCCTTGCCCTCGAAGGTGTGGGCGAGGATGTTGCCGTTGGGTCCCACCACCTCGATGTAGGCCAGCTCGGAGTCCTTCTTGACCGACTGGATGGTGGAGGCGATGGCGGACTCGGGCATCTCCACCAGGGCGGCCGCCAGGGTGGCGGAGATGGCCTTCGCCCGCGCGCGGCCCTCGCTCTCCAGCACCTTGCCGAAGTAGCTGCCCTCCACGGCCCCGACCACCGCGGCGACCAGGGCCAGAGTGATGCCGACCAGCAGCGAGATCTTCCACAACAGCGGAAAGCGCGCTCTCTCTGGTCCCGAAATCTTCGTCTCCATCTTCGTTACCTCTCTCGATTCGCGCCCCGGGCGGAGCAGAGCCCTGCGAGCATCGGGGCGATGTCTTCCAGGGGAAGCAGTGTTTCGGCGGCGCCCAGGGTGCGGGCGGCGGCGGGCATGCCGAACACCACGCTGCTCGCCTCGTCCTGGGCGAAGGCCGCGCCGCCGGAATGGCGGATGGCCAGGAGCCCCTGCGCGCCGTCGTCGCCCATCCCGGTCATCACCACGCCGACGGCGCGGGCGCCGAGCGAGCGGGCCAGGGAATAGAGCAATCGGTTTGCCGACGGGCAGTGGAGCCCGTTCGAGCGCGGAGTGCGCAGGCGGCCCGCTTCGTCCAGCTCCAGGTCGCAGCCGTCGGGCGGCAGGTAGACGCGCCCGGGCTGCGCGGCTTCCCCCTCGCGGGCGACGTGGACCTTGAGGACCGCCACCTCCGAGAGCCAGCGGGTGAGGCCGGCGGTGAACCCGGCGGCGATGTGCTGCGCGATCAAGACCGGCGCGGACAGGTCGGCCGGCAATCCGCGCAGGACGACCGAGAGCGCCGGCGGTCCGCCGGTCGAGGCGACCAGGCCGATGGCGCCCACGCCCCCGCCGCCCGCGCGCAAGGCGGCCCCATGACCGCCCTTGTTCCGGCGCACCACCGGCACCTCGGCCATCAGGCGCACCGCCTCCGCCACGCGGCGGCCGAAACGGTGCAGCTCGTCCTGGGCCGGGCCGGGCTTGGAGATGACCTCCAGCGCCCCGGCCGCCATGGCGCGGAAGGAGAGGTCCAGCTGCCGGTCCTCGCTGACGGCGCAGACCATCAGCACCCGGGCAGGGGACTCGGCCATGATCGCGGCGGTCGCGCCCAACCCGTCGAGCCGGGGCATGTTCACGTCCATGGTGATCACGTCTGGCCGCAGCTCGCGCGCCTTCTCCACCGCCTCGACGCCGTCGCGCGCCTCGCCGACGATGCGCAGGTCCTGCTCCTGGGCGAGCAGGGCCATCAGCGCATTGCGCATGGTGAGCGAATCGTCCGCCACCAGGATGCGGATGGGCTGGCGGCGGGTCATCCGGTCCCCTGGCGGCGCCCGATCACGGCCTGCACCTCGGCGATCAGGCGCCCCGAGGCGCAATCCTTCTTGCTCAAGAACCCGTCGGCTCCGGACGTGGCCCCGCGCTGCCGGTCGGCGTCCGAGTCGCGCGCGGAGACGAGGATGATCGGCATCGCCTCCAGCTCGGACTGGCGGCGGGCCTGGAGGGTGAGCTCGTAGCCGTCCATCTCGTCCATGCCGATGTCGGAGACCATCACGTCGTAGGAGGAGTGGCGCAGCTGCTCCAGCGCCTGCCGCCCGCTGGAGGCGGTGTGCACCGCGTAGCCGGCGGCCTCCAGCGCGGTGCGGTGCAGCGCGCGGGCGGTGAGCGAGTCGTCGACGACCAGGGCCCGGCGGGTCCCGGTGAGCACGTCGCGCTTCTCGAACCCGGAGAGCCAGTCGGGGCGGACGATCAGGACCAGCTCGCCGCGCGCCAGCGTGGCGGCGCCCTGGTAGGCCGCCAGGTCGCGGACCTCGGGCGGAAGCGGGCGGATGACCAGTTCGCGGTCGCCGACCACCTCGTCGACCGCGAGGGCGATGCGGCGGCCCTGGGACTGCAAGATCAGCAGGGGCTGCCCGTCGTGCGGCACTTCGGGCTGGCGCAGCCCGAGCAGCGCGCCCAGGTCCTGCGTGGTGATCAGCTGCTCGCGGTGCGCGAGCTGCACCCGGGTCCTCGCCACCCGCAATTCGCCCGACCGGGCCAGAAGCGAGGTCTCCACCGCCGGCATGGGAATGCCCAGCTCGTGCTCGCCGCAGCGGACCACCAGGACCGGCGAGCTGCCCAGCTCCGCGGGGAGCGTCAAGGTGAAGCGAGTGCCTTGGCCGGGCGTCGAGTGCACCTCGATGTGGCCCTGCAGCGCCTGGATCTGGTTGCGGACGATGTCCATTCCCACGCCGCGCCCGGACAGCGCGGTGACGGTGCGGCGGGTGGAGAAGCCGTTGCGGAAGATCAGCTGGTGCAGCTGCGCCGGGGTCATCGCGTCCAGCTCTGCGCCGGGCACGATCGACAGGTCCCGCGCCGCTTGCTTGATCAGCGCCAGGTCGAGCCCGTTGCCGTCGTCGGAGACCTCGATGAACAGCATGTTTCCTTGCTGCTCGACGCGGACCACGATGATGCCCTCGCGATGCTTGCCGCGGGCCTCGCGCACGTCGGGCAGCTCCAGGCCGTGGTCGACCGCGTTGCGCACCAGGTGCACCAGCGGGCCGCGCAAGGATTCCAGGACCCGCCGATCGAGCGACACTTCCCCGCCGACGATGGAGAGCCGCGCCAGCTTTCCCGACTGCTTGCACAGGTCGCGGACCGAACGGCGCAGCGGCTCCAGCACGGTGCGCACGGGCAAGGTGCAGATCGCCTTGAGCTCGTCCTCCATGGAGGCGACGATGTCGCCCGCTTCATCGCCGTCGGCGGAGAGGGCCCGCTGCACGCCCATCAGGAGCGCGCGCACTTCGGCGGTCTGGGCCAGGATCCCCAGCCGGGCCAGCTGCGAAAGACCGCGCTCCAGCTCGCGGCGGCGCTCCTCCAGCCGCAGGCGCACCTCGCGCAGCCGCTCCACCTCGTGCAGCAGCGAGATCACCTCGCGGGTCCGCACCCTCCAGCTCCCCGCCTCGTCGCCGGGAGCCGCTTCCTCCTCCAGGGCCGGCTCCGCCGGCGCCGGTTCGGCATGGGCGGCGCGCCCCTCGCGCTCGCGTTTGGCCGGCTTCTTCTCCTTCTCCGGGGCGGGCTTCTTCTCCTTCTCCGCGGCCGCCTTGCTCCGCTCTTTCTCCGCGCCGGACTTGCCGTTGTTCGCCGCGGGCTTGCCGGGCTCGACGGCCTTCACCGCGTGGCGCACCGATTCCAAGAGCTTGTGGCTTGCCCGCAGGTCGGGAAGCTCGGTCTTGGCGGTGGTGGCGCGCAGGTGCGCCATCCAGACGTCCAGCGTCTTGAGCAGCGCGTCGGTGAGCGCCCCGGGCAAGGCGACGTTCTTGCCCCGCAGCGGAAGCACCGCGTCCTCCATCCGGTGGGCCAGCTCGGACAGCTCGGCGAGGCCCAGGGTGGCCGCGCTGCCCTTCAGGGTGTGCAGCCCCCGGGCCAGATCGTCGAAGCGCGCCTGCTCGTGCGCCTTCTCCAGCTCGATCAGGTGCTCGGTGACCCGCTCGACGATCTCCTTGCACTCGTCTAGGAAGCCGGGGAGCAGCTGCTCCATCATCGGATCAAGCATCGCGCTTCTCCGATGTGCGCCGGTCCATCAGCCGGCGCAGGTCGAGCAGGTTGACCTGGTGGAGCCCGGGGAGCGTCACCTCCGCCGCCGCGCCGGTCGATCGCGCCCGCGCCTCCTCCACCAGCGCGTGGGGCAGCGGGACCGGCTTGGGGATCCGCTCGCAGTCGAGCGCCAGGAGCCGCCCTCCCACGCCGGGGTCGACCACCAGCAGCACGGCCGGGTCCTCGCGCCACCCGCGCCCGCCCAGGAGCGAGGAGAGGCTCAGGGCGGTGAGGATCTGTCCCTGGAAGCGGAGGATGCCGATCACGTGCGGGGGCGAGAGGGGCACCGGCGTGACCATCCTCAAGGGGACGGCGGCGCGCAGCGCCTCGAGCGGCAGCGCGTAGCTGTCCTCGCCGACGGGGAACTCGGCCGCCCAGAGGACCGACTCCTCCTCCGAGATGCGGGGCTTGTCGCGCAGGCGCGAAGCTCTGCGCTCCAGGAGCTCTCGTTCCTCCTGCCCCATCTCGTCCGGAAAGCGCGGCTCCAGCTTCATGCCCCGCCTCCCCCGGCGCCGCGCAAGAAGGTGGCGGCGGACTCGCGGTAGAAGCGGACCGGGAGCGGCTCGGGGCCGGGCAGCTCCTCGTCGAGGGGCAGACGTTCGGTGCGGCGCAGGACTTCGCGCATCAGCTGGGCCGCGGCGGCGCGCTCGCCCTGGCGCACGTGGAGCAGCGCGCGTTCCAGGATGCCGGGGACGTAGTCGGGCACCTGGGCGCACAAGTCGGTGAGCGCGCGCTGGGCCACGGCCTTCTCGCCGCGCTCGATGTGCACCAAGGCGCGCAAGTGAAGCGCGACCGGCTCGGGGGGCGCAGTCTTCGGATGGATGGGAAGCGGCGGCGGCGGCGCTTCCTTCACCGCCCGGGCCTTCGGCCGCGGCTTGGGCGTGCCCGGGCGCCGGTAGATCTGCAGCTCGGGCGGCCCGGCCAGGACCAGCGAGCGCGGGGTCTCGGGCAGGTCCATCGGCCCGAAGAGCACCGCCCCGCCCGGGGCGAGCGCGTCGACCAGGTGCTGCACCACGACCCGCACTGCCTCGGGTGAGAAATAGACGAGCACGTTGCGGCAGAAGATCAGATCAAACGGACCCTGGGGCGCGCGCTCCAGCAGGTTGTGCAGCTGGAAGCGCGTCACCTGGCGCACGCGCTCCTCGATCCGCGCCTTGCCTCCCGGCTCCTCGCGCCAGAGGGCGTGCAGCTGCGGCGCGGAGGGGCGGCGCGACCAGGCGCCGTACAGGCCCTCCCGCGCCGCCGACACGTTGCGGTCGAGCAGGTCGGTCCCCAGCACCTCGACGGAGGCCTCGCGCGGCATCGCGTCCAAGAGGCAAGCCGCGATCGAGTACGCCTCTTCGCCGGTGGCGCACCCCGCGCTCCAGGCCCGCACGCCGGCGCGCTTGGCGCCGATGAGCTCCGGGACGAATTCGCTCACCAGCCACCGGAACTGGTCGGGATGGCGGAAGAAGAACGTCTCCCCGACCGATACGGCCTGGCAGAGCGCGTGCACCAGCACTGGATCGTGGGCGGCCGAGCGCACCATCAAGTCTTCTGGCGAGCCCCCCAGCGAACGGGCGGCGCGGCGGATGGCGTCTGGCAGGATGGCGTCGCGCGAGAAGCCGGTCCAGCGCGCGGCGCACTCCGCCAGCCGATCCAGCACCCGCTCGTCGAGCTGCAGGCGGGCGCTCACGCCGCCGCCTCCGCCCGCAAGGCCTTGGTCAGCTCGCGCAGGAGCTTGGGCGAGGCGAGGGCGCGGGGGTCGATCACGGGGACCGCGCCGCGGCCGGTGCGCACCACCGCGATCAGCGCGTCGCGCAGCGGCCCGTGCTCGGCGCCCGCCACGCCGTCGCGCGGCATCACCTGCTCGCGGGGCAGCTCCTCGGGATCGCGGACGCCGTCCACGCAGAGCGCCAGCCGCTGCGGACCGCACTCGACCACCACCAGCTTGCGGTCGGTGATCGCCGCGGTATGCGCGAATCCCAGCCGCCGGGGCAGGTCGAGCACCAGTACGGGCTCGCCGTGCATCTCGAGCATCTCGCGCAGGTACGCGGGTCCCAGAGGCAGCGGCCGGGTGCTGGTCTGGTGCAGGACCGAGATCACCGTCTCCAGCGGCAGGCCGACCTCCACCCCGCCGGCATCGACGAAGAGCGCGGCCAGGCTCCCCGCGCGCTCCACCCTGCGCGCGTCCTCGAGCACCTTGCCGACCAGCGGGAGGAGGTCCTGCGCCCGGATCGGCTTGGCCAGGAACGCCACTGCGCCGCCCCTCAGGCACGCCTCGGCCCGCTGCTTCTCGGAGGTGATGATGATGACGGGGATGCTGGCCAGCTGCGGATCCCGCTGCATCTGCGCCAGCACTTCGTCGCCGTCCATCTCGGGCATGGAGAGATCGAGCAGCACCGCGGCCGGCTTCAGCTGCGCCACCTTGGTAAGCGCCTCGCGCCCGTTCAGGGCCGTGGAGAACAGGTAGTGCCCCGCCAGCGCCGCCTTTTCGAAGGCCAGCACCGATTCGCTGTCGTCCACGAGCAAGAGGTGCGGGAGGCTCACGCCGCGTCCCCGAGCCAGCGGCGGACCGCGGCGTGCAGCTCCGCCGCTTGCAGGGGCTTGGTGAGGAGCTCGTTGGCGCCGGCCTCGCGCCCTTTCTTCTGCAGATCCTCGGACTTCTCGCCGGTGAGCAGCAGCACTGGCACCTTCTTGAGCGCGGGGTCCTTGCGCAGCTCGCGGGTCAGGGCCAGCCCGTCCATGACCGGCATGTTCACGTCGGCGAGCACCAACGCCGGCGCGCTGGCGCGGGCGGCGGCGAGGGCCTTGGACCCGTCCTCGGCCTCGACCACTTTCACGTCCAGCGAGCGCAAGAGCAGCCGGGCGAAGCCTCGAATGGTGGGGCTGTCGTCGACGACCAGCACGCTGCGCGGCACGGCGGGTGACCTCGCGAGAAAGGGCCCGGCCAGAATGCGTTGAAATTTTCAGAGCCACAACGATTCTGCCGTCGCACCTGGGCGCACTTGCTGCGCGCGCGCCGCAGAGCGCCGCCGCGAGTGGCAGGCGTCGCGAGTCCCGGTCAGACGAGCAGCACGATTTTGCCAATCACTTCATTGCGCTCCAGTGCGGCGTGGGCCTCGCGGGCCTGGGCGAGCGGGTAGGTGCGCCCGAGCACCGGACGCAGCTCGCCCGTCCGGAAGCGCGGCAGCGCGTTGCGGGCGAAGTCGGCCACCAGCTTCGCCTTCTGCGCCGCCGAGCGGTTGCGCAGCGTGGATCCCATCAACGTCAGCCGCCGGGTGAGCAGCGCGCCCACATCCAGGGTGCCCTTCGACCCGGCCATGGTGGAGATGCAGCAGAGCCGCCCCTGCAGGGCGAGAGCGGCGACGTTGGCCTCCAGGTACGACGCGCCGACCAGGTCGAAGATCAGGTCGGCCCCGCGCCCGGCCGCCCGGCGCACCGCCTCGGCCAGTCCCGCCGGAACGTCTTGCCGGGCCAGCACGTGCGTTGCGCCCAGCTCGAGGCATGCGGCGTGCTTTGCCGGTGAGGCGGTGGCGAGCACGGTGCCCGCCACTCCGCGACAGAGTTGCAAGGCTGCCGATCCCACTCCGCTCGCCGCCGCGTGCACCACCACCACCTCGCCGGGCGACAGCCGGTCGAGCAGGAACAGGTTCAACCAGGAGGTCAGGAACGCCTCCGGGATCGCGGCTGCTTCAGCGAAAGACATTCCCTCGGGAATCGGCAGGGCCTGCGCCGCCGGCACCCGGGCCAGCTCGGCATATCCGCCGCCGCCGAGCAGGGCCATCACCCGGTCCCCGCGCTGGAAGGGCGCCGCCGGCTCCAGCACCTCTCCGGCGATCTCCAGTCCTATCGTCTCTGGCTCGCCGGGGGGCGGAGGGTAGCGGCCGAGGCGCTGCAGCAGGTCGGCGCGATTCACGCCGGCGGCGCGCACCCGCACCAGCAGGTCGCCCGGGCCGGGGCGAGGATCTTCGACCTCGCCCAGCTCCAGCACCTCGGGCCCGCCGGGGGCCTTCACCACGATGGCGCGCATGGCCGCCCGCGATGATAGAGGAAGCGCGATGCCGTTGCGCGTCTACGACGACCGCGGCCGCGAGCTGCTCTTCATCCGCCCGCCCCGCCGGGTGGTCTCGCTGGTGCCGAGCGATACGCTGAACGTGTTCGCGCTCGGCGCGGGAGATCGCCTGGTCGGCCGTACCCGCTACTGCGTCGCTCCGGAAGGACAGGTCGAGCGGTTGCCCGAAGTAGGAGGGACGAAGGACGTCGACGTCCGCGCGGTGGCCGCGCTGGAGCCGGACCTGGTGCTCTGCAACCAGGAGGAGAACTCCCGGGCCCACGTCGAGCAGCTCGCCCGGCTGCAGCTGCCGGTGTTCGTCGCGTTTCCCCGGCGCGTCGCCGAGGGACTCTCCCACCTGGCGCGGCTGGCGCGGATCCTCGGGGTGGAGGAGCAGTCGCGCGACCTCTTGCGCCGCGGCTTGCGCGCGCTCCGCGACCTGGAGGCGGAGCCGCGGCCGCCCCTCGATGCGTTCGTGCCCATCTGGATGGAGCCGCTGATGACCGTCAACGCAGACACCTTCATCAGCGACGCGCTCGCCCTCGCCGGCGGGCGGAACGTCTTCGCCGATCGCGAGCGCCGTTACCCGCTGCAGGCCGACCTCGGAGGGGCCGAGGCGCGGCCTGCGGGCGAGCGCGACACGCGCTATCCTCGCGTCACGCTGGAGGAGGTCGCACAGCGCGCGCCGCGGATCGTGCTGCTTCCCGACGAGCCGCATCCCTTCGGCGAAGCCGACGCGCGAGTCTTCCAGAACCGGTTGCCGGGGGCGAAGGTCGCCTTCTGCAATGGGCGCGACCTCTCCTGGTACGGCGCGCGGAGCGTGGACGGCCTTCCCCGCCTGCGCGCCCTGCTCGATTCGCTGCGGTAATCTGGAGGACGATGCGCCGCCTTGCGGTCCTGTTCTGCGCCATCTCCCTCCCTGCCTTCGCCTACAACGAGGCCATTCACGCCCTCATCACGCGCCGGGCGTTCGCGGATCGGGCCGCGTGGATGTCCGAGCCGCTGCCGGCGCCCACCCAGGCCGACCTGGACTCATTTCGCGGGCTCTTCTGGCGGACTGCCGCGCAGCTTCCCGATCCGGCGCTCCGGGCGAAGTTCCTCGCGCGCTGGCCGTCCGAGCAGGTTTTCACCGCCTGGGAGTTCAAGCAGCTCTTCATGCTCGATCCCGCGGCCACCGTGCACGGGTTCGACCTGGTCGATGCGGAGCCGATGTCGCGCGGCGACCTGCTCGCCGCGGCCAGCCGCTGGCCCGACGACGATCAGCGCAACCGGCACCGCTATCTGCGCGGCGCGGACCACAGCATCGTTCGCGCCCCGGACGGCTCGCCCCTCCCGTACGACCCCGCCACGCTCGACTTCGGAAGCCTCAGCGGGTCCAGCAGCCAGGGACATGCCCACTATGGACTGGTGACCGGGCCGCTCAGCGACGACCCGGCGGTGCTGAAGAAGGAACCGTGGCGATTCGCGGTGCCTCCCACCGCCCACGCCTACGGGGCCGAGATGGCGCAGCTCTACACCGATCTCTCCCTGCTGGCTGCGGGCTCCGGCCTGCCCTCGCGGGACTGGCTCGCCGCCTGCTTCGCCGGCGCCGCCTTCCATCACATCGAGGACGTGGCCAACCAGATCCACACCGTCCAGGTCGGGATCTACGACTTCTTCCGCGACGCGTGGCTGCAGTCGAAGCTGCGCGACCTGCGCACGCTGGGCGGCCTGTTCGGCAAACGCCGCTCGTTCCGGCAGATCGGCGTGCGCCTCATCACCAACCACCACCTCTTCTCGGAGGACCTGTTCGCCAAGCGGGTGCTGGCCGGTGCTCCCGAAGTGCGCTCTGCGCTCGAGGCCCTTTCCAGCGACGACACGGCTCTTTCGGCCGCCGTCGCGCCCGGCCCGGACTTCGGACGCGCGATCGCGCAGGCGACCATCGACGCCTCCAGCCGCGAGGGCGGCGAGGTCTACCGTCTGACCTATCGGCTCACCGCGCCCACCCTGCGCGACGGCATGGGGCACGAGTACGACGGAGCGAAGGGAGACGATCCGGACGACTACCTGCGCCCCGACCCGGCCGCCCTGGCTGCCTTCTACGAGCTGGAAGGGCGGGGCCTGCGCCGGGCATCCACCGCGCTGCGCCTGTGGGAAGCCCGCTTCGAGTCGGCGCGAGGCCGGGAGCCGGCACAAGCCGACGTCCAGCGCAGCCTCGCATTGCTCCTGCCCTACCACGAGGGCGCCGCCGCGCGCCGCGCTTCCTACCAGCGGCTCGCAGAAGAGCGGCAGGGCATCGCGTGGGGATACCCCGCCGTTGCGCTCGCGCTCGTGATTGCCGGCGCTGCCGCTTTCGCGCGTCACCGACGGCGGCAACCGCGCGAGGTGCCTTAGTCCCTAACGGCGGCGGTTCTTCTTCTTGTTGCGGCGCTCCTGCTTGCGCTTCTCGCGCAGCTTCTTGCGCTCCTCGTCGGACATCTGCCGGGGCGGGTTCTGGTTGAACCCCATCAGCCGCTGCCGGGCCAGCGCCGCCGAGTGGGAGCCCTTGCCTCCCGGCGCGGGCATCGCCTGCGTCATCTCCTTGGGGAGGCCGAAGAGCGACGCCACTTCTTGCGGATCCATTCCCTTGAGCTGCTTGAGCTGCGCCAGCTGGCGGAATCCGGGCAGCCGCGAGAGCAGCCCCATCCCGGGTCCCCCGGGGCCGCCCCCGATCTGGCGCATCACCTTCTGCATGGCGAAGAAGCGGTCGAGCAGGCCGCGCACTTGCTGCTTGCCCTGGCCCGACCCTTTGGCGATGCGGTCGATGCGCTCCTCGCCGATGATCTGCGGGTTCTTGCGCTCCGCCTTGGTCATCGACCCGATCATCGCCTCGACCCGCACCAGCTCCTTGTCGTCGAAGCTGATGCCCTCGGGCAGCTCGCCGAAGAGGGGGAACTTCTCCAGGAGGTCGTTCACCGACCCCATCTTCTTGACTAGCTTGATCTGCTCGACGAAGTCGTGGAGGTCGAAGTTGCCGGTGAGGATCTTCTCCGCGTCCTCCTCGGCCTTCTGCTCGTCGACCACCCCCTCGAAGTCCTTCATCAGGCCGACGATGTCGCCGAACCCGAGGATGCGGCTGGCCAGCCCCTCGGGCCGGAACTCCTCGAGCTTGTCGAGGGCCTCGCCCATGCCGACGAACTTGACCGGCTTGCCGGTGACCTCCTTGATGGAGAGCGCCGCGCCGCCGCGCGCGTCGCCGTCGAGCTTGGTGAGCACGAACCCGGAGAGGGAGAGGCGGCGGTCGAACTCGCCGGCGGTCTTCACCGCGTCCTGGCCGATCATCGCGTCCGCGACCAAGAGGATGTTCTCCGGCAGGACGCGCGACTTGATCTGCTCCAGCTCGCCCATCATCTCCTCGTCGATGGCGAGCCGGCCGGCGGTGTCGTAGAGGACCACGTCGCGGTTCTTCTGCCCGGCGAAGGCGAGCGCGTGCTGGGCCATGTCGGGCGGCTTGACGTTCTCCTCGTGGAAGACGGGGATGTCGAGCCGCTCGCCCAGCTGCTTGAGCTGCTCGACCGCCGCGGGCCGGTAGATGTCCGCCGCCACCATCAGCGGCTTCTTCCCCTGCTTGAGCAGCAGGTTGGCCAGCTTCGCCACGGTGGTCGTCTTGCCCGAGCCCTGCAGCCCGACCAGCATCACGCCCGCCGGCCGCTCCCCTTTCCCCCCGAGCTGGAGCGAGGTGTCGACCGGCCCCATCAGATTCTCCAGCTCGTCGTGGCAGATCTTGATGAAGTGGTCGCCTGGCGAGACCTGGACCTTGCGCCCCTTCTTGTCGGAGGCGCTGGTGGCCACCACCTCGCCCAGCGCCTTCTCCTTGACCCGGGCGAGGAAACGCTTGGCCACGTTGAACTCGACGTCCGCCTCCAGCAGCGCGACGCGGATGTCGCGCAAGGCGTCGTCGATGTTCGCCTCGTTCAGCTCCGCCTTGCCGGTCAGCTTGTGCTTGGCGGCGCGGAATCCCTTGGTGACTGCGTCGAGCATGGCAACGTTTCCTTCGGATGCGGGCGGTCGGGCGTCATAACACAGCGGGCGGCGCTGCGCTTTTCACGGCGCGGGCGTTATGGGATGCAAAGCGGAGAAGGGGCCCTCTGAGTGGAGCACACGCTCGTAAAGCTCTTGGTGCAGTACACGTACCCGGCGATCCTGGTGCTGCTCTCGGCGGCCGGGCTGGGCGTGCCGATCAGCGAGGACCTGGTCCTGCTCATCGCCGGCGCGCTCGCTTCGCAGGGCGTGACGCAGTACACGCCGACGCTGCTCGCCGGCTATTTCGGCGTGGTCTTCGGGGACGCGCTCATCTACCACTGGGGCAAGAAGCTCGGTCCCAGGGGGTACGAGCACCGGCTCGTCCGCAAGGTCATCTCGCCCGAGCGGGCGGAAAAGCTGCACAGCCACTTCGCCCGCCACGGGTTCTGGACCGTGGTGGTGGGCAGGCACACTCCGGGCTTGCGCGCCCCGATCTTCTTCCTCTCGGGCGCTTCGGGCGTGGGGTTCGGGAAGTTCCTGCTGGCCGACATGCTCAGCGCGGCCATCACGGTGCCTGCGGTGGTGACGCTCGGCTACCTGTTCGGCGAGCATCTCGACGACATCCGGCGGCTCCTGCACCGGGTGCACTGGTTGGTGGGGGCCGCCGTTCTCGCCGGTGCGGTTTTGTGGTGGTTCCTGCGCAAGCGGCGCCTCCGCCGCCGCGCCGCGGCGCGGGAGTCGCTCAAACCGAGCGATGTCCGCGAAAGCAGCGGAACTAGCCCCGTGTAGGTGCCTCGGGACTGGACCGCCCCGCCGGTCCTGTGGAGCATTGCAGCTCCATGGGAATCCGCCTCGCCACCAGGCCGCCGTACCAGGTCCGCTGCGAGGACTGCGGAGGAGTGGGGACCCTGCCCCGCCACACGCTCTCGTGGTGGTGCCCGCGCGCGGACGAGGCGTCGGTCTTCGCGCCTGACCTGCAGCAACAGCTCGCCACCCCGTATGCCCATCTCGCGGAGCTGGGCGACGGCAGCCCCCCGCGCGTGTTCCTGCTCGAGCCGCCGGATCGCGAATCGCAAGCGCCCTGACGGACGGCCCGCGGAGACGAGACATGGGGCCGCCGGGACTCGAACCCGGACGTCCTTCCGGACAGAGGATTTTAAGTCCGCCGCGTCTACCGGTTCCGCCACAGCCCCGGACGACAAGTACCCTCCGGAGCCCCCGCGCACAACCCAGCACGCTGGCGCACATGCGCCGCTGACGACTTTCACGGTGAACGTCAAGGACGGCACGAACGCGAACGTGTCGGGCGCGACGGTGACCGTGTCGAACGACTCGCTCCAGGCGGGTCGGCGAGCCTGACGGAGGGACCGGCGGGCTCCGGACGCTACACCGCCGCGGTGGATTCGTTCCCCTCTGGTGACTTCCGGATGAACGTGGTGAACGGCACGGACAGCAAGAACGAAGTCGATGCCGCCGGCGGGCTCTCTGGCTCCTTCCTGCGCGCCACGTACACGGCGACCGTCGCCTACGTGGTCCAGTAACGCCGCCTCCCGGGGCAAGTAGCAGTGGCCCCAGGGCCCGCGTTCCGTTATTTTTCGCCCCTCTCCCCGCGAGGCCTGAAGCACTTGGGCCGCCTCGCGCGGGCCGAGGGCGGAACGCGATGGATTTCGATCGGGATTTCGGCGTCAACCAGGTGTTCGTCGAGGACCAGTACGAACGGTGGCGGGACAACCCCACCGCGGTGGATCCGGACTGGCAGCAGTACTTCGCGCGGCTGGCCGGCCTGCCGCCGCCCGCTCCAGTGCAGGGCAGCGCGCTCTCCGTTCCGCCGCCGGCCAGGACCGGCAACGGGCACGGGAACGGAGCCGGCGCCGCGCCCCTGGCCGCGCTCCGGCCGGAGGGCGCCTTCGCTGGCGCGCTCCTCGACCTCTCGGCCGCCGCCCCCGAGGCGCAGCGGCTGGACGCCGAGCAGAAGCAGGAAGCGGTCGCCGAGCTGATCAACGCCTACCGCATCCGCGGCCACCTGTTCGCCAACATCGATCCGCTCGGGCTCCTCAAGCCGCCGCCGCCCGAGCTGGAGCCGGAGAACTTCGGGCTGACCAGCGAGGACCTGGACAAGCCGTTCGCCACCGGCGACTTCAACGTGGGCGCGCCCACGCTGCTGCTGCGCGAGATCGTCGCGCGCCTCAAGCGCACCTACTGCCGCACCATCGGCGTCGAGTTCATGCACGGCGAGGACCCGGTCATCCGCCGCTGGCTGCAGGAGCGGATGGAGGCGACCGGGAACGAGGTCCAGCTCAGCCGCGAGGAGAAGCTGCGCATCCTGGCCCGGCTCACCGACGCCGAGACGCTCGAGACCTTCCTGCACAAGAAGTACATCGGGGCCAAGCGCTTCTCGCTGGAGGGCGCCGAGAGCCTGATCCCCTTGATGGACTGGCTGATCGAGGAGTTCGGGGAGCGGGGCGGCGAGGAGATCGTGATCGGCATGGCCCACCGCGGCCGCCTGAACATCCTCGCCAACATCCTCCACAAGGACTTGACCGCGATTTTCGCCGAGTTCGAGGACAAGGACGTCCAGGAGCTGATGGGCCGCGGCGACGTGAAGTACCACCTGGGGTACTCCTCGGACCGGGTGACCAGGAGCGGCAAGGAGCTGCACCTCTCGCTCGCCTTCAACCCCAGCCACCTCGAATGGGTGAACACCGTGGTCGAGGGCCGGGTCCGCGCCAAGCAGGACCGGGACGAGCCGCGCGATCCGGAGCGCAAGAAGGTGCTCCCGGTGCTCATCCACGGCGACGCGGCGTTCGCCGGGCAGGGTCTGGTGGCCGAGACGCTGAACCTGGCCAACCTCGAGGGCTACACCACCGGCGGCACCATCCACGTGGTCATCAACAACCAGGTCGGCTTCACCACCAACCCGGAGGACGCGCGCTCGACCCCGTACTCCACCGACATCGCCCGCGTGCTGCGCGCGCCGGTGTTCCACGTCAACGGCGAGGACCCCGAGGCGGTGGTCTGGGCGGTGCAGCTCGCGGTCGACTACCGGCAGAGGTTCGGCCAGGACGTGCTCATCGACCTGTATTGCTACCGGAAGTACGGGCACAACGAGGCCGACGAGCCCAGCTTCACCCAGCCGGTCATGTACCAGGTGGTCCGGCGCAAGCCGCCCGCGCGCGCCATCTACGCGCGGCAGCTCGCCGAGAGCGGCATCGCCACTCCGCAGGAGGCCGAGGAGCTGATGCGCGCTCGCGTCCAGCAGCTGGAGGAAGAGCTGGAGAGGACGCGCAAGACCGGCGCCAAGCGCACGCAGAGCGCGATGGCCGGGCTGTGGTCCAAGTACCGCGGCGGGCCGGACAAGGACACTCCGGAAGTGCCGACGGCGGTGCCGATACCGAAATTGCGCGAGCTGCTCCGCGCGACCGCCCGGGTGCCGGAAGGCTTCACGCCCCACGAGAAGATCGCCAAGCTGCTCGAGGCCCGCGAGAAGCTGGCCGCAAGCGGCGAGGACGAGCCGTTCGACTGGACCACCGGAGAGCACCTCGCGTTCGCCACGCTGCTCGACGCCGGAACGCCGATCCGGTTCAGCGGACAGGACAGCCGTCGCGGGACGTTCTCGCAGCGCCACGAGGTGCTCTCCGACGTGCACAACGGCCGCCGCTACACGCCGCTCGCCAACTTGCGCGCCGGGCAAGGCCGGTTCGAGATCTACGACAGCCCGCTGAGCGAGGCCGGCGTGTTGGGGTTCGACTACGGCTTCTCGCTCGACACGCCGGAGTGGCTCACCTGCTGGGAGGCGCAGTTCGGCGATTTCACCAACGGCGCGCAGGTGATCATCGACCAGTTCATCTCCTCGGCCGAGGACAAGTGGAACCGCCTCTCCGGGGTCGTGCTGCTCTTGCCCCACGGTTTCGAAGGGCAGGGGCCCGAGCACTCGTCGGCCCGTCTGGAGAGGTTCCTGCAGCTCGCCGGCGAAGACAACATGCAGGTCTGCAACCTCACCACGCCGGCGCAGTACTTCCACGTCTTGCGGCGGCAGGTGCTGCGATCCTGGCGCAAGCCGCTGGTGATCATGACGCCCAAGAGCCTGCTGCGGCACAAGCACGCGGTCTCGACGCTCGAGGATCTCGCGGAGGGAAGGTTCCAGCGCATCATCCCCGACGAGTCGGTCACCGCGCGCAAGGTGAAGCGGGTCCTGCTCAGCTCGGGCAAGGTCTATTACGATCTTCTCGCCGCCCGCGAGGCCAAGCAGCGCGACGACGTGGCGCTGGTGCGGGTCGAGCAACTGTACCCGCTCGACGGGGAGGAGTTGAACGACTTGCTCGGGCGGTATCCGGAATCCGGGAAGCTGGTGTGGGTGCAGGAGGAGCCCTTCAACATGGGCGCCTGGTACTACCTGCGGGCCCGGTACTCGGTCCGGCGCATCAGCTGCGTCAGCCGGCCGGAGAGCGCCAGCCCGGCCACCGGCAGCGCCGGGGCGCACCGCTACGAGCAGCAGCTCTTGATGGACCAGGCGTTCGGCGACGCTCCCGTGCCGGCGCGGAAGGGCTGATCAGAGCAGCGCGGCCCAGCGGCCGAAGATCCGCAGGGCAAGCTCGCGGAGCGGCGGAAGCGCCGCCTTGGCGCCCGCCCGGATCGTCGCTGAAGCGGCGCCCGCCTCGCGCAGCTCCTCCTCGCCGGAGTCGAGCATCGCCTGGAGCACCGGCGGGTCGGTCTCCAGGTGGAACTGCACACCCCATGCCCGCGGACCCGTGCGGAACGCTTGCAGCGGAGTCATCGCCGTCGCGGCCAGCGCCACCGCCCCCGGCGGGAGCGTGAAAGCGTCCCCGTGCCAGTGGAAGGCTCTAAAGGACCTGGAAGCGCCCGCGAACAACGCGTCGCCAGTCGCTCCGGGCAGGAGGTCCACCTCGAACCAGCCGATCTCCTTCCGGGCCGCCTTGGCCACCCGGGCGCCGAGCGCCGCCGCGAGCAACTGGCTTCCCAGGCAGATGCCCAGCACGGGCCGCCCATCGCTCACCGCGGCGTTGAGCAGCCGCATCTCGTCGCGCAGGTGCGGGTACCGATCGGCCTCGTACACACCCATCCCGCCACCCAGGACGACCAGGCCGTCCTCCGCCAGCTCGCCCGGCACGGGATCGCCCGCGAACGTCCGCACCACCCGCAGCTCGCACCCCTCCAGCGCTTCGCGCAGGGTGCCAGGCCCCTCGAACGGCTCGTGCTGCACGACCAGGACACGCTTCACGGGGGCAGGTTAGGTCGAGGCGGAGGCCGAGGTCGAGGGTCACGGCAACGGTCACGGTCACGGTCAGGGCTACGACTACGGTCACCTGACCGTGACCTTCCCCTCGTCCTCCCCGGATGGGGTACAAGGGCGGCCATTCCGGAGGTGCACCTTGGGGCTGGGCAAGGATTTCCGCCTGCCGCTCGACGCGCGTCCCGTCCGCTATGCCGCCCATCTCGCCCCGGACCTCGAGGCCGGAACGTTCGAGGGACGGCTGGAGCTGGAGATGCGCCTGACGAAACCGAGGCGCGAGCTCACCCTCCACGCCCTCGAGTTGGACGTCGAGAAGGCCCGGGTGCGCGCAGGAGGCAAGTCGGTGCGCGCCGGGCGGATCGAGCCGGACGCCGAGAGCGAGACCGTCACCCTGCACTTCGACGAGGAAGTGCCCGCCGGTCAGGCGGTGGTCGACCTCGCCTGGCGCGCCAAGTTCTCTCCCGGGCTCCGCGGGCTCTACCGCGCCGGCCCCGTCGCCGTGACGCAGTTCGAGGCCGCCGACGCGCGCCGGGTGTTCCCTTGCTTCGACGAGCCCGCCTTCAAGGCCCGGTGGAGCCTGCAGCTCCTCCAGATCCCCCGCGGTGCGGCCGCCATCTCCAACGGCCGCGTCGCCAAGGACGACCCCGGCGAGGACGGGCGGCGCACGATCGCGTTCACGGAGACTCCGCCGCTCTCCAGCTATCTCATCGCCCTGGTGGTCGGCGACCTTTCGGCCAGCGACCCGGCGATGGTCCGCGGCGTTCCCGTCCGCACCTGGTGCGTGCCGCCCAAACGGCACCTCACCGGGTTCGCGCAGGAGTGCGCGTCGGCGGTGCTGCCGCTTCTCGAGGACTACTTCGGCCAGCCCTATGCGTACGGCAAGCTGGACCAGGTCGCCGTTCCCGACTTCGAGGCGGGGGCGATGGAGAACGCCGGCGCCATCACCTTCCGCGAGGTGGCCTTGCTGCTCGATCCCAAGACGGCGCCGCTCAACGTGCAGAAGCGCGTCGCCGAGGTGATCACGCACGAGCTCGCCCACCAGTGGTTCGGCAACCTGGTCACCATGGCCTGGTGGGACGACCTGTGGCTCAACGAGGCGTTCGCCACCTGGATGGCCTACAAGATCGTGGACGTCTGGCGGCCGCGCTGGCGCGTGTGGATGGACTTCGAGGTCGGCAAGGGCGCCGCGCTCCATCTCGATTCGCTGAAGAGCTCCCACGCCATCCGCGCCGAGGTGAAGAACGCGCAGGAAGCGGGCGAGTCGTTCGACGCCATCACCTACGAGAAGGGCGGCGCCATCCTGCGGATGATCGAGAGCTACCTGGGCGAGGAGCGCTTCCGCGACGGCATCCGCTCGTACATGCGGAAGCACCGCGAGGCGAACGCCACCGCCGACGACCTGTGGGGCGCCCTGGCCGAGTCGTCCGAGCAGCCGATCCTGGAGCTCGCGAACGCCTGGATCCGCCAGGTGGGGTACCCCCTCCTGTGGGTGGGGGAGCGCGACGGAAAGCTCGTCCTGCGGCAGCGCCGGTTCTTCGCCGATCCGGAAGCGCGCGAGGAGGGGCCGCCGACCCGCTGGCCGGTTCCGATCGTCTTCCGCTTCCGGGACGAGAAGGGGCTCCACGAACATCGAGAGCTCTTGCGGGCGGAAACGGCCGAGGTCTCGCTGCCTGCGAAGCAGCCGGCGTGGGTGCTCGCCAACGCAGGTGCGCGAGGTTTCTATCGGGTCTCTTATGAGCCGCGCCTGCTTCGCGCCCTGATCCAGGGGCTCCCGCATCTCTCCGGCGAGGAGCGCTTGAATCTCGTCTCCGACCGGTGGGCGCTCGTCCGCGCCGGCGACGCGCAGGTCGACGGGTTCCTCCGGCTCCTCGAGGGAGTCTCCCGTCAGGAGACGGACCACTCCGTGCTCGACGAGGTGGTCTCGCGCCTCTCCTTCATCGAGTACCGCGGCGTCTCCGACGCGGACCGTCCCGCGCTGCACTCGTGGATCCGCCGCCTCTTCGCCCCGGCGGGAAGCGAGCTCGGCTGGGATCCGCGCGACGGCGAGGACGACGATCGCCGCCTGCGCCGCGCGGCCGTCCTGCGGGCGCTCGCGCTGGTCGCGCGGGACCCCCAGTCGGTCGAGACAGCGCAGGAGCGGTTCCGCGGCCTGGTCGCACCCCAAGCGCAGCCCGTGGACCCCAACCTGCTCGACGTGGTGGTCGCCGCCGCGGCGCGCACCGCGGACCCTGCCCGGTTCGCCGAGCTGCGCCGGCGGGCCGAGGAGGAGCTGGACCCGGCCGCCAAGCGCCGCTTCCTCCACGCCCTCGCCATGGTGGAACATCCCGAGCTGGTCCCCGAGGCGGTCCAGCTCTCGCTCTCCGACGCCGTGCGCATGCAGGACTTCCCCTCCTACATGGGCACGCTGTTGGGGAACAGGGCCGCCCGCGAGCTGGCCTGGTCGCTGATCCAGGAGAGGTGGGCGGACGTCCGGAAGAAGGCGGACTCGCCCATGCTCCTGCGGCGGCTGGTGGAGGCGCTCGGCGCGCTGACGGAGCGGCGCCACCTCCAGGAAGTCGAGGCGTTCCTCGCCGCCCACCCCATCGAGGGCGCCAGGCAGGCCATCGCGCAGACCCGGGAGAGGCTGCGGATGGACGTGGCGCTGCGCGAGCGGCTGGTGCCCGAGGTGGGCGCGTTCCTCCGCGCGTGAGCTCCCCGGCTTGCAAGCCGGCCGCGAAAAGCGCACGTTGTCCTACATGCGCACCGCCGCGCTCGCCGTTGCCTTGGTCGCGGCCTTGCCCGCCCTGGCGGGCCGGCGCGCGTCGTTCCGCGTGGGCGCAGAGGTCGTCTCCTCCGCGCGTCTTCTGGTCAGCGCAAGCGCCGCCGGGCTGTCATTCGAGTCCCGGTCGTTCGGCGGGAGGGGCGCTGCCGTCCTGCTCGAACAGCGCAGCGGCGCGCCGATGCGCCTCGCCGACGGAACGCGGCTTCCGCGAGAAGGACAGCGCCCGCTGGTAGTCCCCGCCTCCGCCGGGCGGCAGCTCGCCCTCGCTCCCGCGCCAGGCGCCGCCGAAGTGATCGTGACGCTGTTCCCGGACGGCGCGCCGCCCCGGGCATCCGACAACGCTGCGTCTCGCTGCCCTTGATCTGTTGGGGTCGACGGGGGAGCGAGTTCTCATGATTCGTCACTTCTTGCCTCGTGCGCCTGGGGCGAGGCCGAGTCGCGATCGTGAATTCCGCGTCCGAGCATGAGTGGCGTGGATCTCCGTTTTGCTTTCCGGGGGAGCGTCAAGCCCAGTCAGGCGAAGAGTGCAGCTCTCGCATGGGAGCCCGGTCGGCAGCACGGGCTCTGGGCCACCCGGATTGACGCGCTGCGGCCCGTCCTGGAACAGGTTGACGCACGTGGCCCCGGCACGGGCGACGCTTCATCGCGCCATCCAGCGCGGGCAGCGAGTCGCCGAGGTTTCGACCACTCCCCCAAGCAACTTCGGCGCGAGGCGCATCATCGGTCATTTGACCGATGCCTGCCTTTTCTAGTTGACGAGTTCAGCAGGCCGTTCGGATCGGCCCCTCCGACCATCGCACAATCCTGAGCCCTGAGCGCGAAGGACGCGTTTCCCTGCACGGAGGATCGAGTTCCCCTCTGGCGTGTCCCTTCGCCACCCCGCGTGCACCAGTGGCCGGCGCAGAGAGTGGCAAAACGGCCGTGCTACCAAACGTGCATGATCAACTCACTCGAAACCGTAGCATTGCTCAGCGATCCGGATCTCCTCGCGCGGACGCGCGAGCTGGCCGACCACTCCTGTTGCACGGAGGCAGACCTCCTCGTGCACCTGGGCGAGATCGACGAGCGGAAGCTCTACCTCGAATGCGCATTTCCCTCCATGTTCGCGTACTGCGTTGGCGAGCTCCGGTTCTCCGAGGACGCCGCTTACAGCCGGATCATGGTGGCACGCGCAGCGAGGCGATTGCCGGCCATGATCGAGGCAACGCGGTCCGGGCAAGTCCACCTGACCGGACTGCGCCTGCTCGCGCCGCACCTGACAGCCGAGAATCACTGCGAGATGCTCGCCCAGGCGGCAGGCAAGACGAAGCGCGAGATCGAGGAGCTGGTCGCGCGTCTGGCGCCGCAGCCCGCGGTCGCGCCTACGATCCGGAAGCTCCCGGAGCGGCCCGCTCCAGCGCCGGCGGAACCGCTTGCCCTCGCCCTAGATCCGGTGCGCGCAAGGCCGACCAGGCGAGAAGACCATCGGCGTGCCATCGAGCCGCTTGCAGAGAAGACGTACAGGGTGGAGTTCACCGCGAACCAGGAACTTCACGACAAACTGCGAGTAGCACAGGACCTGCTCCGGCACCGCATTCCGGATGGAGACCTGGCCTGCATCGTGGACAGGGCGCTCGACTTGCTGATCGACCACGTGAAGAAGGAGCGGTTCGGGGTCGGTCGGAAACCTCGGCAGCCGTCCGCCGTAGCCGTGCAGGAGGAGGCCTCCTCCCGCCACATCCCGGACGCGATCAAGCGGAAGGTCTACGAGCGCGACCGCGGGCGATGCACGTTCTTGGACGAACGAGGACGCAGGTGCCCGGCGACGGGCAACCTCGAATTCGAACACGTCGACGGATTCGCGCTCACGCATCTGCACGATGAAGATCGCATCCGGCTGATGTGCCGTAGCCACAATCAGCACGCGGCGGAGAAGCTCTCTATGGGCGCGCGTTCATGGAGCGAGCACGATCGTTACGTGTCTCGACTTGTTCCGGGCCGGGACGCGGCGCGTTAAGAGCGGCCACGCGCCAATTGGAATTGTTCGGCGGGAGGAAGAAGTGACGAATCATGAGAGCGAGACTCCCTCCTTGTAGAGGCGCCGGATCGAAGAGCCTGCACTCCGTGCAGAGCGCAATCCGAGCGAGCTCTAACTTAGAAATTAAACGTGACCGTGATCGTGTCGGAGTAGTTCCCGACCGAGGCGTCCTGCTGCGCGAAGATCCGGCCGTACATCTGCACCGTGCTGGTGCCGCCGCCGCTGGGGACGGCGTGGCTGTCGGCCCCCACGCCCCAGACCACGGTCATTCCCGGATCGAAGTAGATCTCGTAAATCAGCGTATTCGCTCCGGAGGTCATCTGCCGGGGGCGGTAGGCGCCGTTCGCGCTGGCGCTCAGGCTGACCACGGGCGCGAGCGGAGGAGGGCATCTGTAGGTGATGGTGCCCACCTGGGTGGTGTCCGTCGCCGTATAGACGTTGTAAGGAGTCGGGCCGAAGGTGAGCGTCGCGGTGATCTGCTGGCAAGCGGCGGCGCGCGCGGCGGCCGGCGCGAACAGGCAGAGCGCAGCGGCGATCGGCGCGAGGCGCATGGGTGTAGTTTTCTCCGCCCTGGTACCGGCCGTCAACGTTTGCGATTCCTAGTCTGCGCCCATTACCTACAGAGACGCAGATCGCTGCAGATCTACTTAGCAAATATACTGCCAAACTTTTGACATCCAGCGTTTCATGTAACATGATTTTTTACATGAAGCTGCGCTTCCCGCTCCTCGCGGCTTGCGCCTGCGCCCTGGGCGCCGGCGGAGCGCTCGCCGCCACCGCCACCACCACCTTCACGGTGACCGCGGCGGTGTCGGCGAACTGCACCATCAGTGCGACGGGCATCAGCTTCACCTACGATCCGGTCTCCGCCAACGCCTCCGCGGCTGCGACGGCCACCGGCACCGTGACCATCGCCTGCACCAAAGGCTCGGGGCCGAGCATCGGCCTCAATGCAGGGAGCAACGCGGGCGCGGTCGCCGGCGTCACCCGCGCGATGGCCAACGGAGCGAACCGCCTCGGCTACGAGCTGTTCCAGCAGGCCGCCGCGCCGGGCAACGGTGCGGTGTGGACCGACATCGGCGGTGCCAATCCCCTCAATGCCGGCGTCTCGCCCAGCAAGGCCTCCCGGAGCTTCACCGTCGAGGCGCAGATCCCCGCCGGACAGGACGTTGCGGTGGGCAGCTACACCGACACCATCACTGCCACCGTCAACTTCTAGCCCCCTACACGCAATTACCAAACCACCGATTTCGTTATCGAAACCTAGCGTCAAACGTTTGACACAAGGTTTGCGAACCGATACGGTGACGTTGGAGATGTTCACCACCTTCCCAGGAGAAGAACCGTGAAGACCCGCAACCTCACCCTCGCTGTCGCTGGCGCCGCGCTGCTCTTCACGGCCCATGCGGCGGTCGCGGGAAGCAAGTCGACGACGTTCAACGTGACCAGCAGCGTGTCCGCCAACTGCACCATTGCCGCCACCGACCTGAACTTCGGCGCCTACGACCCGGTGGTCGCGAACAAGACCACTGCGCTCGACGTGAACACGTCGGTCAACGTGCTGTGCACGAAGGGCTCGACCGGCGTGAAGGTCGGGCTCGACCTCGGCACCCATACCGCGGCGGGCAACCGCTTCATGTCCAACGGCACCGATTCGCTCCAGTACGAGCTGTACTCGGACTCGGCGGGCGGCACCGTCTGGGGGAACTCGGGCGCGGGCCTGGTGAGCTGGCCGGTGTTCGGGCCGATCGGCGCCGGCGCCGGGGTGTCCCACACCGTCTTCGGCCGCGTCGCCGCGGGCCAGGACGTGTCGGTCGGTAGCTACAGCGACGTCATCACCGCGACGGTCAATTTCTAAGGAACTTCGTGCAGCCCTCCCGCGCCGCGCTGATCGCAGTTGCCTTGACCGCTTCCAGCGCGGGCGCGGGCGGCCTGAACGTGACGCCCATCCAGCTGGTCCTCTCGCCGCAGACCACCAAGGCCATGCTCACCCTGCGCAACGACGGGCAGGAGACGGTCCGGTACCAGGTGAGCGCGACCAGCTGGAACCAGAACTCGCGGGGCGAGCTGCAGCTGTCGCCCACCAGCGAGGTGCTCTTCTTCCCCGCGCTCTTCAGCTTGAAGCCGGGCGAGGAGCGCAACGTGCGGGTCGGGGTGGGGACCCCGTTCGGCCTGGTGGAGAAGACCTACCGGGTGTTCGTGGAGGAGCTGCCGCCCACCGAGCGCCCCGCGCAACCCGCCTCGGAAGTGCGGGTGCTGACGCGGGTGGGGGTGCCGGTGTTCCTGGCGCCGGCGCGCGCGGTGGAGCGGCGGTCGATCGAAGGGCTCGGGGCGCGCGGGGGGCGCGCCTCGTTCCGTGTCGTCAACCAGGGCACCGTCCACTTCCGCGAGGACGCGGTGAAGCTGCGGGGCGTCGACGCCTCCGGCGCCGTGCTGTTCGAGCGCGAGCAGCGCGGCTGGTACGTGCTGGCGGGCGGCGCGCTGGACTACGGTTTCGAGCTGCCGAAGGGTTGCCCGGGTCTCGCCGCCCTGGTGGCCAGCGTGACCGCCGACAACGGCGACCGATTCGAGCAGCGGGCGCCGGCGGAGCCGTCGGCCTGTGCGCCGTAGCCTGCTGGCGCTGCTCCTTCTCGCCGGCGCGGCGCGCGCCGCGCAGGACCAGCCCGTCTACGTCGACCTGTACGTCAACGAGGCGCCCAAGGACAGCATCCTGGTCCGGCTGCGCGGGGACGACGTGCTCGCGCCCGTCGCCGACCTCGAGCGCGACGGGCTGACCGGCTTTACCGGACAGCGCGAGGAGATCGACGGCAAGACGCACGTCGCGCTGCGCTCGCTTGCGCCGGGAATCGTCTTCCGCTTCGACGAGCCGTCCCTCGAGCTGCGGCTGACCGCGCAATCGCAGCTCCTGCCCGTCACCCGCCTCGATCTCGCTCCCGTCCAGCGGCCGCGCGACCTGGTGCTGCGCACCGACACCAGCGCCTTCGCCAACTACGCAGTCCAGTACGGCTCGCCGGACGTGATCTCCACCTTCGGCGAGCTGGGCGTCAGCGTCCGCGGCAACCTGCTGTACAGCGGGCTTTCCCAGACGACTTCAGGCTTCTCCCGCGGGCTGAGCAACTTCACCGTCGACCAGCCGGAACAGATGCGGCGGTGGGTGGCGGGCGACTCCTTCGCCTCGACGGGCACCCTGGGCGCCAGCCTCCTCCTGGGCGGCGTGTCGGTGTCGCGAAACTTCGGCCTCGATCCCTACTTCGTCCGCTCTCCGCTGCCTCGCGTTTCCGGGGCGGTGCTCACGCCCTCGACGCTGGACGTGTACGTGAACGGCGTCCTGGTCCGCCGCGAGCCGCTGCCTCCGGGGCCCTTCGAGATCGCCAACTTGCCGGTGACCAGCGGACTCTCGGGAGTCCAGTACGTCCTCCACGACGCCTTCGGCCGCACCCAGGAATACAGCACGCGTGCGTACTCCTCGCCCACCGTGCTCGCCAAGGGGCTGAGCGACTACTCCTACAACCTCGGCGTCGAGCGCGACGACTTCGGCACCTCGAGCTTCTCCTACGGCCGTCCCGTGCTCCTGGCGCAGCACCGGTTGGGGCTCACCGATCGAATCACCGCAGGGTACCGGCTCGAAGCGGACCCCGGACTCGTCAGCGCCGGACCCACGCTCAGCCTGGCCCTGCCGCTCGGGCAGGTCGACCTGTCCGCGGCCGGCTCGATCAAGGACGGAAGCTGGGGCGCCGGCGGCTCGGCCGCCTACGTGCTGGCGACGCGCCCGGCCGCTTTCGGCGTGTCTGTGCGGGCGATGACCCCTCGCTACGCCAACGCAGCGTTGGATCCGCTGGCCGACCGGCCGCTCCTGGACGCGTCCGCGTTCGCCTCGCTGACCATGGGCCGCCTGACGCTTGCGCTCGACTACGGCGCCTCCTACATGCGCGACGCGGGCGTGAACGATCTGTTGCAGGCGCGCGCCGACATCCGCGTGAGCCGGCGCGCGACGTTCTCCGTCACCGCCGGCCGGAGCCGCTCGCCGGGGCAGGACGGCGTGCTGCAGACCACCGCCGGGCTGGTCTACAGCTTCGACGAGATGACCGTGGCGAACACTTCGGCCACGGCGCAGACGGGGGGCAACAGCGCGTCAGCCTCGGTGCAACGCGGCCTGCCGATCGGCGACGGGCTCGGGTACATCGTGCAGGGCGACAGCGGCGCGTCCGACCACTTCGGCGCCCAGGTGCTGGCGAACGCGCCGTTCGGCCACTACGAGGCGAGCTTCCAGCGCTTCGGCCCGGACAACGCTTCCAGCTTGAGCGCCGCGGGCTCCCTGGTGCTGGCCGGCGACCGCCTCTTCCTCGCCCGGCCGGTACAGGACGGATTCGCGGTCCTGCGGGTGCCCGGCCTTCCGGGAGTGCGCGGGTACCTGAACAACGTCGAAGTGGGGACCACGGACTCGCGGGGCGATCTCTTCATCCCGAACCTCCTGCCGTACTACGGCAACCGGCTCTCCATCCGCGACGGCGACGTGCCCATGGACTACGAGGTGGGCAAGGTCGAGAGGCTGGTCGCTTCTCCCTATCGCGGCGGCGCGCTGGTCGAGTTCGACGTGCACCGGATCCAGAGTGTGACCGGAGTGCTGGAGCTGGAAGGCGGCGTCTCGCCGGCCTACGGCGAGCTGCAGATCTCGGCTGGAGGGAAGGACCTCGTCTCCCCCATCTCCGCGGAAGGCCGGTTCTGGCTGGAGGGGGTGCCGGTCGGCAGCTACGCGGCGACGGCCGGGTTCCGCGGCGGCACCTGCACCGTGCGCATCGAGGTGCCCCGTTCCGCGGGTCCGCTCTACGACCTGGGACGCCTGCGCTGCGGCCCGCCGAACCAGGTGGCGGCGCACTAGTTCCGGAACGGGCCGCACCGCGTCAATCCGGTTGGCCCTCGAGTCCCCGACTGCTGCCCGAGTTCCATGCGAGTTGTACTCGTCGCCTTCCCACGCTTGGCCGCTCCCCGAAAAGCAAACGGAGATCCACGCCACTCCTTCCTCAGATGTGGAACTTCGCGATCCGTCCTGGCGCGAATTCGCGAGAGGAGAGCTCCGGACTACGACAGCGACTCCTGGAGCGAGCGCAGCGCGATCGTCGCCCAGTCCGGGCGGCGGTCCAGCTCGGCCCCGACGTCGTCCAGGGCCAGCTCGAGGTTGAGCGTGTCGAGCAGCATCTCGGTCTCGGCGCGTTCGCGCGGAACGATGGCGGAGCCCTTGGTGGCGTCCAGGTAGGATCCCAGGAAGGCGGCCGGCGTCCACACCATCCACAGCCGCGCCCACGGCTCGGCGGCCGTGCGGTCCGCTTCGCGCACGATGGCTGCGTCGCGGAGCGCGAGCTGCGCGGCGTACTCGAAAGAGCGCACCAGGGCAGCGACGTCGCGCAGGGCGCTGCGCTTGCGCCGGCGCTCGGCGAGCGGGCGGGTCGAGTCGCCTTCGAAATCCAGGACCGCGAAGTCCTTCCCCGTGTAGAGCAGCTTTCCCAAGTGGTAGTGACCGTGGATGCGGCACCTGCGCACCGTGAGCCGGCGCTCCAGGAGCGGCTCGAACCGCTTGTACAGGGCGGCCTCGCGCGACATCAGATTCCGGGCGAGCTCCGCGAGCTTCCCGGAGAGCCGGGGACTGCGAAGCTTGAGCTGCCGCAGCACCTTGCCGGTCAGGTTGCGCTTGGTCTGGTAGTTGGAGCGCTGGTCGAGAGTGGAGTAGGGCTCGGTGCCCAGCCGCTCGTCCCCGGCCAGCGCGAGGTGCAGCTCCGCGGTCCGCCGTCCCAACAGGCGCGCCCCGGCCAGCGAGCTGATGAACAGCTCGCGGATCGGCGGCGGCTCCATCGCTGCGAGATCGAGCAGGGTCGCGCCGGCGGGGCGCGGCGGTGGGCGCACGTCGGGTCCGCTGGCCAGCGCGCGCTCGTAGAAGCGCCGCAGCTCGTCGCGGGCCCATTCCCAGGCGGTCCCTTCGTTGCGGACCCAGCCGTGCAGAGTGGCGAGCGTGATCGGCTCCGAGCGGCCGGGGCGGTATTCGACGGCACCGAAGAGCGGCGGCACCAGCCCCTCGGGGGCGCGCTCCGACAGGCTGCGATTCAGCTCCAGCTCGGGGCTCACGCCCTCGCCCAGGCGGCGGTACAGCTTGAGCACCAGGTGCTCGCCGTACGCGACCGAAGCGTGGCGGTGGTCCGACCGGGGCAGCCGCGGCTCGAGCGGTCCCGCAGGGAGATCCTGGCGCAGCGCGGCCCAGACGGGGCCCAGGCTCCCCGTGCCGCGCGCCCGCTCGCGCAGCGCCTCGAGCAGGACGATGGACCAGTGCGCGTCCGCGGCGGGATCGAGCAGGACGCCGGTGGGCTCGTCGGTGCGCCCCGGCGCGCGCAAGCAGGCGATCACGGCTTGCGGAGACCGCTCGCGCAAGAGCGCGGCGCGGTCGCCGGTCTCGACGGCCAGGGGCACCGCGTAGTCCTCCGGCTCGCCCAGGGTGAACTCGACCCGGGCGATGGCGAAAAGCACGCCGCCCAGCGGAAGGATGTCGAGCACCCGCACAGCCGACATCTCGCGGCCGCGCCCGGCGAACCAGCGCCGTCCCTCGATGTAGCCGGGCAGCACCTGTTCGAGCAGCGCCCGATCGGACGCGGCCGCCTCCATCCGCGCCGGCGCTTCGACGACGAGCGGCTGGTGCGCCGCCTCGCGCGCCACGTCGGCCGCGGCCTTCGGCTCCTCCAGCGAGAACCAGTAGAACTCGTGGGCGCCCAGGGTGAGCAGGTAGGGAAGCTCCCCGATGGCGGGGAACCTGGTCTGCCCGAACAGCTCCAGCGGCGAGCGCCCCTTGTAGGCGCCCAGGTTCAGCTCCACGTACTGCACGCGGCGCGAGAGATTCGCCACCACCAGCACGGTCTCGTCTTCGTGCTGGCGGATGAAGGCCAGCACGTGCGGGTTGTCGGGCGAGAGGAACTCGATCGACCCGCGGCCGAAGGCCTGGAAACGCTTGCGCAGCGCCACCAGCCGCTTGGTCCACCAGAGCAGCGAGTTGGGGTTCTGCTGCTGCGCTTCCACGTTGAGCGACTCGTAGTGGTACTCGGGGTCGATGTTGACCGGAAGGATGAGCCGCTGCGGGTTGGCGCGCGAGAAGCCGGCGTTGCGGTCGGCGCTCCACTGCATGGGCGTGCGCACGCCGTTGCGGTCGCCCAGGAACACGTTGTCGCCCATGCCGATCTCGTCGCCGTAGTAGACGACCGGCGTGCCGGGCAGGGAGAACAAGAGGCCGTTCATCAGCTGGATTCCGCGGCGGTCGTTTCCCAGGAGCGGCGCGAGGCGGCGCCGGATGCCCAGGTTGATGCGCATCGCCTGGTCGTGGGCGAAGGCGCGGTACATGTAGTCGCGCTCCTCGTCGGTGACCATCTCCAGGGTCAGCTCGTCGTGGTTGCGCAGGAAGATGGCCCACTGCGCTCCCGCGGGCAGCTGCGGCGTCTGCGCCAGGATGTCGATGATCGGCAGCCGATCCTCCATGTGCATCGACATGAAGATCCGCGGCATGATCGGGAAGTGGAAGTTCATGTGGCACTCGTCGCCGTTCCCGAAGTAGCGGGCCGAGTCCTCGGGCCACTGATTCGCCTCCGCGAGCAGCATGCGGTTCTTGAAGCGGGCGTCGACGTGCGCGCGCAGCTTCTTCAAGAAGGCGTGCGTCTCGGGGAGGTTCTCGCAGTTGGTGCCGTCCCGCTCGTAGAGGTAGGGCACCGCGTCGAGGCGCAGCCCGTCGACCCCCAGGTTGAACCAGAAGTCGACCACTCCCAGCATCGCTTCGTGCACCTCGGGATTGTCGAAGTTCAGATCCGGCTGGTGGGAGAAGAAGCGGTGCCAGTAGTACTGCCGGGCCACCGGGTCCCAGGACCAGTTCGACGGCTCGAAGTCCTGGAAGATGATGCGGGCGTCCTTGTACCGCTCCGGCGTGTCGCTCCAGACGTAGAAGTTCCGTTCCCGCGAGCCGGGCGGAGCGCGGCGGGCGCGCTGGAACCAGGGGTGCTGATCGCTGGTGTGGTTCAGGACCAGCTCGGTGATCACCCGGATCCCGCGGCGGTGCGCCTCGTCGAGGAAGAACTTGAAGTCCTCCAGGGTGCCTATGTCGGGGTGGACGTCGGTGTAGTCGGAGATGTCGTATCCGTCGTCCTTGCCCGGCGAGGGGCAGATGGGGAGCAGCCACAGGGCCGACACTCCCAGGTCCTGCAGGTAGTCGAGCTTCCCGGTGAGCCCGCGGAAGTCCCCGATCCCGTCCCGGTTCGAGTCCATGAACGAGCGGACGCGCAGCTCGTAGACGACGGCGTCCTTGTACCAGAGCGGATCGTCTGCGAGCCCCCGCTGCGGCGCGGTCATCGCCCGCCGCCTCATGGACCCGCCTCCTGTTCCAAGACCATCCCGTCCCTCTCGAATCGGACAGGATAGAGTAGCGATACGCAGACGCGCACGCCGCTTTTCATCGAATGTTCGCGCTCGCTCTTTCCGGGGGCCGCCCGTCCGCCCGGCCGCTCGCTTACCGCTCACGCGCCTCCGAGGAAGGCCTCCAGCTCCTCGCGCCCCTCGTGCGCGTCCCGTTCCCCCAGCGCGACCAGCTCCCTCGCGTACTCCCCGTCGAACAGCAGATAGCTGAGCAGGTCCGACGGGTCTCCCGATGCCACCGCGTTCTCTCCGACTCGCCGCATGAGGTACCCGGCGGGCCCGGAGAGCCTGGCCCGCACCCCCGGCCTGGAGAGGACTTCCGCCGCGAGCTTGCCCAGGTCCTGGCTGGGCCGGATGAACAGGTCACGCACCGGCCGCAGCGAGCCGCCCGCCGCCACCAGCGCCAGCGCGACCTCCTGGTCCTGCAGGATGACCGGCGTCAGGGCGTGCAGCGCCGCGTTCACCCGGCGCAGGTTGGCCAGGTCGTTCTCGATACGGTCGAGCAGCAGCGCGTCGAGCAGCTTGCCGAACAGGTACAGGGGCGAGGAGAGCGATTCCTGCTGGGCAGCCTCCTGCCGCCGCGAGGCGCGCGCGAGCAGGGTGCGCGGGTGGGCCCGCAGGCCGATCACCAGCACCCGCTCGCAGCCCATCCGGATGGCCGGGGAGATGGGGGTGTTCTGCCTCACGCTGCCGTCGACGAAGAGCCGCCCGCCCACCCGGACGGTGGGAAAGATGATGGGGATGGCCGCGCTGGCGAGCGCGTGCTGCGGCTTGAGGCGCGCGGAGACGTACTCGACCGAGGCGTCGGTCGAGTACAGCGTCTGGTCGACGCAGCTCTCCACGAAGATGACGGTGTGCCCGGTCTCCACGTCGGTGGCGGAGAGGGTGACGGCGCGCACGCCGCCGTCCGCCACGTTCTGGTGCAGCTCCCGCCAGGGGATGAACTCGCGCACCAGCGCCGCCAGCGGGCGCGCGTCGAGGAGCGAGCCGACGCCGTCCGGGCCCACCTTCCCGAGGAGCCACCGCGCGATCGCGGCCAGGTCGCCCCAGCCGAGCTGGAAGACGTCCTCCAGCCGCAGCGACTCCCAGCGCTCGGCGAGGAGGCGCACCCCCAGGTCGGGCAGCCTGGACCGGGCCGCCAGCGCGCAGGCGTTGATGGCGCCGACGCTGGTGCCGCAGAAGATCTGCGGAACGGCGGAGCGGCCGCGGCGCAGGGCGAGCTTGCCGAGCGCGTACCGCAGGACGCCCGCCTCGTAGGCGCCGCGGGCGCCGCCCCCCGAGAGGACGAGGGCGAGCGGCTGTTCCCCGTCCTCGGGCATTCCCCGCTACAGGTTCAGCTGCAGGCCCGCGCCGACCGAGATCGTCTGCTGGCTGAAGAAGTCCGGCGCGCCGCTGCCGCCGCCCAGCGGGAAGTCCGCGGCCAGCTCGAGGTAGAGCTTGGCAAACGGCGGGCCGAACAGGGTGCCGATGGCAGCCCGCATGTTGGCGATGAACGGAGACGGCTCCAGGTGCAGCGGGAACGCCGCGCGCAAGTAGAACGGCAAGAGCGGCGGCTCGAGCGTCGCTCCCAGGCTGAAGGTGGTGCCCAGGCGCCCGCTCTGGTTGGCCGGCGGATTCGTCTGGAACGACTCGGACAGCTCGCCATCGAGGGAGAGGAAGGGGAGCACGTAGAAGCCGAGCATGCCGACGATCGACGGGCGCCACTGGTCCGTCAGCCAGGTCGTCGACGACACGCTCGCGGGCGGGTTGTTGATGTGGTTCAGCACCATCGTCTCGGCGCCCAGGCGGACCTTGAACTGCGCATGCGCGGGCGCTGCAGCGAGCGCCGCGATCGCGAAAGCGGCACCGAAGGTGGGGAACTTCAGCACGGTGTCCTCCTCGCCCCGGAAGGGCTTAGTCCTGCGAGGGACCGGGGGAACGGGCCCTCCGGCCACGGAACGTAGCCATGAACCGGGGAGCGCTCCAAGAAAAGGGCAGCGACCTCAGGCGGACAGGTCGAGCATCCGACGGACAGGCGCGAGGGCGCGCAGCCGCAGCTCCTCCGGAAGCGTGATCTCCGGGGCGCGGTCGCGCATGCACAGGTAGACCTTCTCCAGCGAGTTGAGCCGCATGTAGGGGCAGATCGCACAGTTGCAGCCCGAGCTGGGCGGCGCGGGGATCAGCTCGGCGTCGGGCCGCGCCTTCTGCATCAGGTGCAGGATGCCCACCTCGGTGGCGACGATGAAGCTCTTCGCGGGGCTCGTCTTCACGTGCTCGAGCAGCCCGCGCGTGGATCCGACGTAGTCGGCCATCGCCAGCACGGACTCTTCGCATTCGGGGTGCGCGATGAGCTTCGCCTCGGGATGGCGCACCTTCAGCTTGGTCAGCTGCCGCTCGGTGAACTGCTCGTGCACGATGCAGAAGCCCGGCCAGAGCACCAGGTCGCGGCCGGTCTTCTTGCGCACCCAGGCGCCCAGGTGCCGGTCCGGCGCGAAGACGATCGGCGTTTCGGCGGGGAAGCTGCGCACCACCTTCTCCGCGTTGGAAGAGGTGCAGATCACGTCCGAGAGCGCTTTCACGCCGGCGGAGCAGTTGATGTAGCTGACCACCTTGTGGCCGGGATACTGCTCGAGCCAGCGGGCGAACTCCTCCGGCGGGCAGCGGTCGGACAAGGAACAGCCGGCGTCCAGATCGGGGAGCAGCACCTGCTTGTCGGGGTTCAGGATCTTGGCCGTCTCGGCCATGAAGTGAACGCCGCAGAAGACGATCACCTTGGCCTTGGTGGCGGCCGCCTGCTGCGAGAGCTGCAGCGAGTCGCCCACGAAATCCGCGATGTCCTGGATCTCCGCGTCCTGGTAGTAGTGGGCGAGGATCACCGCGTCCAGCTCCTTGCGCAGGCGCTCGATCCCGCGCAGGAGCGCCTCGCCCTGCGGCACGGGCCCTTTCGGCGGGGCCGGCTGGCTGGAGAGAGGCAACGTCATGGCGCTCCTTTGGATGCCCGGCTACCCCTGGAGTTCTAACCGCGTCCCCCTTGTTCCTCCACCAGCCGGCCGAGCCGCTGCACGATCGCCCTTCCCTGGTCGTCGACCTGGGTGAAGCGGTAGTCGCTCCGGCCGGCGGTCAGCTCGTCGACGCGCGAGAGGTCCAGGTCCTCGCGGAACGTCGCCGCGGTGACCGCCCGTCCCTCCACCACCACGCCGACGGGGGCCCGCGCCTCCAGCCGCGACAAGAGAGCCTTCTTCACCGGCCGCCCCAGGTCCTTGGGGACGCGCACGACCAGCACTCCGCGTGCTTCCTCGCGGGCGGAGGCGGCGAGCTCGTCGACCGGCGCGAGGGTCTCCGCGTGGGCGCGCTGGAGGTCCTGCAGCCGCTTTCGCAGCTTGGGCGGAAGCGGCTCGGGCGCCCGGCTCAGCCCAAGGACGAGCTCCTGCCGGAGCGACTCGCGGGCCTTGGAGCGCAGGGTGCTCCCCGCTTCGTCGAGAGCTTCCAACAGGAGCCGTCCGAAGGAAGACAGCGCATGTCCGCGGCCGGGGCTGTCCGCGGCGCGCGCGTCCTCGTCCGCCTCCGGCCAGGGTGGCTCGCCCTTGCGCAGGAACTTCACCGCCGACAAGAGTCCGTCGAGGTCCGCGTGCGCGACGATCGCATCCACCGGACCGGCCCGCTCCACCACGTCGGGGGTCACCAGCTCGGGGCAGGCGTGCGCATCGCGGTTGGGGACCAGGCGGAAGCGCGGATCGCCGCGGACCCGCGCCCACCCGACGGGATGCTCGTGGTGATCGATCCAGACCGCGAGTCGATCCCCCAGGGCGTCGAGGAACGGCACGGTCACCTTCTCGAAGTTATCCCCTCCGGCGAAGGCCACGTCGAGCACCGCCACGCGGCCGTCGGGCGGCGCGGGCAGGCTGCCAGGCTGCTCGACGAACACCACGCGCACGGCAGGGTAGAATACGCGCCATGCAGAACCTGCGCGACAAGTTGCTCAAGGCGGGCCTGGTCAGCGAGAAGCAAGCCAAGGAAGCGGATCGCAAGGCCGCAAAGCCGCAGGGCACGGTGCAGCAGAAGCAGCAGTCGCTCTCCGAGGAGGAGCGGCAGCGGCGCGAGGCGTTCGCGCTGCGCGAGGCGGAGCTGGCGGAGGAGCGCCGCAAGGAAGCGGCGAAGAAGGCGGAGGCGCGGCAGCAGTCGGAGCGCGCGCTGCGGCTGCGGCAGCTGGTGGACAAGAACCGGGTGCGGGAGCCGCCCGGCGAGGTGAACTTCCACTTCGTCAAGCGCAGCGGAAAGGTCGGCCGGGTGGCCGTGTCGCCGGAGACCGCGAGGCTCTTGGAGAGCGGCGCCGCGGCCGTGGTGGAGGATCCCGGGAACCCCGAGCACGCGGTGGTCCCCGGAGACGCGGCGAAGCGGATCTACGAAGTGGACAAGCAGGCGGTGCGGTTCTGGTTCGGTCCGGAGAAGCCGATCGGTTTCGAGCTAGATTGATCTGTCAGCCAGCTGCACTGAATTTGGCTGGCGGCTGGCGGCTATTGCTTCCGGGAACGGGAGTAGCGAACGACCGCGAGCGTCATTGCGACCACGGCGCAGCCGATGGCGATGCTCCAGGCGATGCGCGGGGGCAGCTTCGCCGTCTGGGCGAGGCCGCCGAACAGCAAGGTCATCAGGACCAGAAAGTTGATCAGGACGCTCACGTTCCGCTCATGCCTGGCTGAAGGCGTCGCCGCGGCGCTCGATCTCCAACACCGCCGGGTGAGGAGAGCCCTCGCGCGTCGTTTCGATCAGCTGCGCGTGACGCCGCATCACCGCCGTGCGCACCACCTTCTGGGTCGGGGTCAGCTCGCCGGTCTCCAGCGAGGGAGGGGACGCCAGCAATGCCACGCGCCGCACCCGTTCGTAGGGGACGGGCGCGAGCGCGTTTGCCGCCTGCAGGACCTCGGTCAACGCGCGCCGCAGCTCCGGGACGAAGGGCAGCTCGCCGGGTTCCGGCGCGAGCCCGCTCGCCTCGGCCCACGACCTGACCGCAGCGACCGACAGCCAGCAGAGCGCGGTGGTGAAGGGTTGTCCGTCGCCGAGGGCCACCGCCTGCTCGAGCAGCGGGGTGGACGCGAGCAGCCGGGCCTCGACCACCGCGGAGGAGACCTTCTCGCCGTTCTCCAGCTTGAACACGCCGTCCACCCGGCCGCGCACGCGCAGGCCGTGCTCGGTCCATTCGCCCAGGTCTCCGCTGCGCAGCCAGCCGTCGCGGAGCACGCGGGCGGTCTCCTCGGGAGCATTGCGGTATCCGCGCATCACCTGCGGCCCGCGGACCAGGACCTCGCCCTGCGGCGGATCGGCCTGCTCCACGCGCTCGAGCCGGACTGCGGTACCCGGCAGCGGCCATCCCGCCACGCCGGACTCGCGCGGCTCCCCGGGGCGGGTCAGGGTCGCGCACGGCGAGGTCTCGGTGAGCCCCCAGCCCTCGTGCACCGGCACCACGGCTTCCTCGAAGAAGCGGTAGGCGGGCGCCGGGAGCGGCGCGGCGGCGGTGAACACCAGGCGGAGGCCGGGGTGCAAGAACCCCTTCCGCGCCTCCGCGTCGGCTCGCGCCCGCGCGATCAGGGCCTGGTAGACGCGCGGCACGCTGAAATAGACGGTCGGTTTCACCTCGCGGAAGTTGGCGAGCAGCTTGTCCAGGTCGCGGCCGCGGCTGTCGTCGATCACCAGGAGCGCCCCGGTCCACAGGGCCATGAGGCGCTCGAAGAGCCCTCCGAAGCAGTGGTGCCAGGGCAGGTACGAGAGGAAGACGTCGCGCGAGGAGACGTCCCACACCTGGGCGATGGCGGCCTGCTGGGAGAGCGCGTTCCCATGGGTCAGCTCCACCCCCTTGGGCCGGCCGGTGGTGCCGCTGGTGTAGAGCAGGAAGGCAGGGTCCTCGGGCCGCACCGAGGCGCAGGCTTCCTCGACCGCCGCGAGGCGCCGCTCGCGCTCCTCCTCGGGAAGCTGCCGCACCTCGTCCAGGACCCTCACCGCGTTGAGGGCGCCGGGCAGGGCCTGCTCGTCGAGGACCACGAGCTGCTCCAGCGACGCAGCCCGGGAGAGCTTGTGCTGCTGCACGGCGGTCCCGCAGAGCGCGATCTTGGCTCCGCAGTCGCGCGCGCAATGCGCGAGCAGATCCGGCGAGTACTCCGAGTAGACCGGCGCGCTCACCGCGCCCAGGGAGAGCAGGGCCAGCTCCGCTACCAGGACCGCCACGCCGTTCGGCGCGCAGATGAGGACCGTGTCCCCGCGGCGGACACCCAGCTCCGCGAGCGCGGCGGCCGAGACCCGGCAGAAGTAGTCGAGCTGGCGGAACGACAGCTCCTGCCATCGTCCGCTGCGGGTGCGGAAGCGCACCGCGTCCTTGTCGCCGAACCGCTCGGCGCGCGAACGGACCAGCGCCCCGATGCTGCGCTCCGGGAAGGGCGGCAGGGGTTCTGCCTCGACCACTTCGCCGGGCCGGATCGTTCCTGTCATCGGACGGCCATCTTAACGTCACCAGCGTGGTACCTTCGACAACGCAGTGGCGTGTTACTTCTTCGCGGCCGCCTGCTTCTCGCGGAATTCCTTGATCATCTGCTCCTGCGTCGCGCGCGGCACCGGCTGGTACTTGGCGAATTCCATGGAGAACTCGCCCTTGCCCTGCGTGGCCGAGCGGAGGTCCGTCGAGTACCCGAACATCTCGCTCAAGGGTACGTGGGCCGTGGCCACCATGTAGCTCTCCACCGTCTCGGTGGACTGGATCACGCCGCGGCGCTGGTTGAGCTGGCCGACCACCGCGCCCTGGAACTCCTCCGGCGCCTGCACCTCGACGTTCATGATCGGCTCGAGGATGACCGGCTTGGCCTTCTCGTAACCCTCGCGGAAGGCCATCAGCCCGGCGGTCTTGAAGGCCTGCTCGCTGGAGTCGACCGCGTGGGCGAGGCCGTCGTTCACCACGTACCGGACGCCGACCACCGGGAAGCCGATCAGGGACCCCTTCTTGACCGCCTCCAGGAAGCCCTTCTCCACGGCGGGGATGAACTCCCGCGGAATGGCGCCGCCCACCACGTCGTCGACGAACTCCTGCGCCTCGACGGAGTCGGGCGGCAGGGGCTCCAGGTAGCCGGCCACCCGGGCGAACTGGCCTGAGCCGCCGGTCTGCTTCTTGTGGGTGTAGGCGAACTCGCCCCGCTGCTGGATGGTCTCCCGGAACGCGACCTGCGGCTGGCCGACGGTCACCTCGCAGCCGTACTCGCGCTTGATCCGCTCCATGTAGATCTCGAGGTGCAGCTCGCCCATGCCGGAGGCGATGGTCTGTCCGGATTCCTCGTCGCGGTGGACGCGGAAGGTCGGGTCCTCGCGGGTGAAGCGGTTCAGCGCCTTGGAGAAGTTGGCGGCGGCCGACTTCTCCTTGGGAGCGATGGCCAGCGAGATCACCGCGTCCGGCACGTGCATCGAGGTCATCGTGTACTTCACCGTGCCGTCGGTGAACGTGTCGCCCGAGGCGCAGTCGATGCCGAACATCGCCACGATGTCGCCCGCCTCGCACCGATCGATGTCGTGCATCTCGTCGGCGTGCATGCGGACCAGGCGGGGCACCTTGACCCTCTTGCCGTCGCGGTTGTTGACGATGAAGTCGCCCTTGGCGAGCTTGCCCTGGTAGACCCGCAGGTAGGTGAGCTGTCCGTAGCGCCCGTCTTCCAGCTTGAAGGCCAGCCCCACGAACGGCTTGTCCGGGCGCGACTCGAGGACGACCTTCTCCTCGTCCTTGCTCTGGTCGTGCGCCTCGTTGGTCACTTCCTTGGGGTTCGGCAGGTAGTAGACCACGCCGTCCAGGAGGTGCTGCACGCCCTTGTTCTTGTAGGCGGACCCGACGAACACCGGGGTGAGCTTGAGCTGGAGGGTGCCGGCGCGCACGGCCCGGCGGATGTCCTCCACCGCGGGCTCCTTGTCCTCGAGGTAGAGCTCGGTGAGCTTCTCGTCGAAGTCCGCGACCGCCGCGATCAGGTCGTGCCGCAGGGACTTGGCCTGCTCGAGCAGGTCGGCCGGGATCTCCTCGGTGCGGACCTTCTCGCCGTTCTCGCCGTCGTAGTAATGGGCCTTCATGGTGACCAGGTCCACCACGCCCTGGAACTTGTCCTCGGCGCCGATGGGCAGCTCCATCAGCACCGCGTTGTGGTTCAGCTTCTCGCGCAGCTGGTGGGTGACGCGGAAGGCGTTGGCGCCGGCCCGGTCCATCTTGTTGATGAAGGCGAGCCGCGGGACCTTGTAGCGCCGCATCTGGCGGTCCACCGTGATCGACTGCGACTGCACCCCGGAGACCGAGCAGAGCACCAGGATCGCGCCGTCGAGGACGCGCAGCGCGCGCTCCACCTCGATGGTGAAGTCGACGTGTCCGGGGGTGTCGATGATGTTGATGTTGTGGGTCTCGCGCGCGGCGTCGGTGGGATCCCACTCGCAGTACGTGGCGGCGGACTGGATGGTGATGCCCTTCTCCCGCTCCAGCTCCATCGAGTCCATCTTGGCGCCGACCTGGTCCTTCCCCTTCACCTCGTGGATCTGGTGGATCCGCCCGGTGTAGTAGAGGATACGCTCGGACAAGGTCGTCTTGCCCGAATCGATGTGCGCCGAGATCCCGATGTTGCGGATGAGGTCGATGTTCGCCACGTCTGTCTCTGCCCTTCCCGAAATGCAGTCTGGAACAAGCGCCGCGGGAGCGCGAATTTCCACGCGGACCCCGTGATTGAAGGGCCGCGCTCCCTACCCCGAAATGGGGTTGAAGGCAAGCCAGCGGCGCTACGCCCGTTCAGCCTGCCCTGCGCTCCCGAACGCGGACCTTTTTGATGCCGCGCAGCCTGGAAGGTTGCATCCCTCGCGCCTGCGCGGCGGTACCTGGATTGAGCGCTCCATGCCGTCGATCGACCAACCGGGCGGGAGCGAGCGGGACGTCGGCCGGCTGGAGGACCTGGAAGCTTGCGCGGGCGTTCTCCATCCATTAAAGAGGGAAATCCATGGGATCCCATGCATCTGCCGAGCCCGTCCGGGTGGTGCTGGACTGCGTCCGGCGCATCGTCCGCGCGCTGCGCGAGTCGTCCCGCGAGGCCGAGCGGAAGGTGGGCATCTCGGGGGCGCAGCTGTTCGTGCTGCAGCAACTCGCGGCCGGGCTGGCGCGCTCCGTCTCGGAGCTGGCGGAGCGCACGCTCACCCACCAGAGCTCCGTCTCGGCGGTGGTGCAGCGCCTGGCCGATGCGGGCCTGGTCACCCGCCAGCAGTCCCGCACGGACCGGAGGCGGACCGACCTTCAGCTCAGCGCCCGCGGGCGGGCCGTCGTGTCCACCGCCCCGCCGCTCTTGCAGGACCGGTTGATCGAGGCCGTGCGGCAGCTTCCTGCCGGCCAGCGGCTCGGGCTCGCCTCCGGGTTGGCCGAGGTCGTCGATCGGATGCAGCTTCCCGGCGGAGCGCCGCCCATGTTCTTCGAGGATCGGGCGCGCCGCGGCCTGCCTCGGACCAGGGCCGCTTCGCCCCGCGGGAGATCGCATGCCCGTCGATGACGTCGTGACCGGCGCCACCCTCGAGGGAATCCCGGTCGCCCCCTCGCTGGCCCCGACGCTGGAAGCCGCGCGGGTGCCGCCGGAGCGTACGCTGGTCGACAGGCGGGTGTTGTTCGTCAGCGTGCTCGCGGTGCTGATCGCCCTGGCGGCGGGCGTCGTCGCGCAGGTCCTCACCCGGCTGATCTGGCTGGTCACCAACATCGCCTTCTACGGCCGCTTCAGCGCGGCGTACGCGAGCCCCGCCGGCAACCGCTTGGGGGGACTGGTCATGGTGGTGCCCGTGCTGGGGGGCCTGTTGGTCGGCCTGATGGCGCGCTACGGGTCGGCGGCCATCCGCGGCCACGGCATCCCCGAGGCGATGGAGCAGGTCCTGCTCAACCGCAGCCGCATCCCGGCCCGCATCACGCTGCTCAAGCCCGTGTCCGCCGCGATCGCCATCGGGACGGGCGGGCCGTTCGGCGCGGAAGGACCGATCATCGCCACCGGCGGCGCGCTCGGCTCGCTGGTGGGCCAGGTGCTGCGCACCACCGCGGCAGAGCGGAAGACGCTGCTCGCCGCCGGCGCCGCGGCGGGGATGGCGGCGACGTTCGGCAGCCCGGTCTCCGCGGTGCTCCTCGCCGTGGAGCTGCTCCTCTTCGAGCTGCGCCCCCGCTCGGTGATCCCGGTGGCGTTCGCCGCGGCCACCGCGACCGGCGTGCGCATCGCGTTCGCGGGAACTACGCCTGCGTTCTCCATGCCCAACCTGGTGCAACCGCACGAAGCCGCGCTGGCCACCTACGTGGTGCTGGGCGCGGTGATCGGCGTGGTCTCGGTCCTGGTCACGCGGGCGGTCTACGCCGTGGAGGACGCCTTCGAGCACCTTCCCGTGCACTGGATGTGGTGGCCCGCGATCGGCGCCGTGGCGGTGGGCGTGGTCGGCTACTTCGCCCCGCGCACGTTGGGGGTGGGGTACGACAACATCGACCACATCCTCTCCGCCGATTTCACCCTGCAGGCGATGCTGGTGCTCAGCTCGCTCAAGTTCCTCTCCTGGTGCGTCTCCTTGGGCAGCGGCACCTCGGGCGGCACGCTGGCGCCTCTGTTCACCATCGGGGGAGGGCTGGGCGGCGCGCTCGCGGCGGGAGCCGCGGCGGCCGCCCCCCACCTCGGGATCGACGTGCGCATCGGCGCGCTGGTGGGCATGGCGGCCATGTTCGCCGGAGCGTCGCGCGCGCTGCTCGCCTCGGTGATCTTCGCCTTCGAGACGACCCGCCAGCCCTTGGGCCTGTTGCCGCTGCTCGGCGGCTGCAGCGCGGCGTTCCTCATCTCCTGCCTGTTCATGCGCAACACCATCATGACCGAGAAGATCGCCCGCCGGGGCGTGCGCGTCCCGGGAGAGTACGCGGCCGATTTCCTCGATCAGATCCAGGCGGGGACGGCAGCCTCCCGCCCGGTGGTGTCGCTCGCCGCCGACGAGCCGCTCGACACCGTCCGCTCCCGGATGCTGGCACGCTCCCCGGACCACGCGCACCAGGGCTTCCCGGTCGTGGACGCGCGCGGGCAGCTCAAAGGGGTCGTCACCCGCCGCGATCTGCTCGACCCGGCGCACCCCGGCTCGCGGCGGGTGGGCGAGTTGGTGCGCCGGCCCGCGGCGGTGGCGTACGAGGACAGCACCCTGCGCGAAGCGGCGGACCACATGGTGCGCGAAGGGGTGGGACGGCTGCCGGTGGTGTCGCGGAAGGATCCGCGCAAGGTGATCGGAATGCTGACCCGGAGCGATCTCCTCTCCGCGCACGGCAGGCGCCTGGAGGAGATCGACCTGCCGGAGCAGCACCTCGATCTGACGGCCCGGCTGCGGCGCCGCAAAGCCTAGGAATCCCGGCGGCGGCGGCTGGTCACGCAACTGTCACTCGTTCGTGGCAAAGGCTTGGCCGATGGTCGGACGGACGATCGGTAGCATGCGCGGCCTCACCACTCCCGAAGGAGGAGATCATGAAGCGTCGCGTCCTCGCGCCGTTCGTCGGCGCAGGCATTGCCGCCATCGTCACCGCTGCAGCCGCCGATTCCCGATCCTCGGGGCCGTCCCTCACCAACGTTCCCACGCCGAATCCGAAGGCGGCCGGCTACGCTCCGGCGCCGCGGCTCTCGCCGGAGCTCCGCCAGCTGATCCAGGCCCAGGGCTCCACGGCCCTGGAGAACCCGGCAGGGATCGTCGGATGGTACGGCTACGAGAACGACACGCCGAGCCCCGACGACGCTCGCCTGCCGCAGATGGTGCCCGGCACGCGCGCGACTCCGACCGAAGCCCAGAAGACCGAGCCGGACAAGAACACCTACCTGGTCCTGAAAGATCAGAAGGGCGCCGATCCGCTCTACGACTACGGAACGCATTTCCTCTTCCAGGGGCACGAGGCCTCCGCCGCGGACGCGGCGGGCAAACGGCTCGGGTACATCACCCGGATCAACCTCGATGCGGATTCGGCGCACCGGGTGACGCTGATGGCGACCCACGACCGGACGGGCGCGACGCTCGCCAACACCGACGGCTCGACCTGGGACCCGTTCGCGCAGCGCTTGCTGTTCACCACCGAGAACGCGAACGCGCCCACCTACGCTGCCACCGCGACCTTCCCCTCCGAGGTGGAGGACGTCTCCGGGGCGCTGGGCCGCGGCGGTTACGAGGGCATCCAGAACGACTCGGACGGCAACATCTGGATCGTGGAGGACATCGGCGGTCCGAACAAGGCGGGGACCACCGCCCGGCAGCCGAACAGCTTCATCTATCGATACGTGCCCAGGCGGCCTGGCGATCTCCACGACGGGAAGCTGCAGGTCCTCCAGGTGTTGAACGACGCGGGCCAGCCGGTCACTTTCGAGTCGCAGGCCGCGCTCTGCGCTCCCGACCAGGTGGCGCTGCGCACGTTCGGGAAGACGTTCCGCACCAGTTGGGTGACGATCCACGACACCGCCGTGCAGGGCACTGCCCCCTTCAATGCGAACCTGGCGGCGAAGGCAGCTCACGGAACGCCCTTCAAGCGGCCGGAGAACGGCGTGTTCCGCCCCGGCACCGGATTCGGCGAGTTCTTCTTCGACGAGACCGGCGACACCAACGCCACCAGCCCCGAGAACGGCGGCGGTGCGCCGGGCACCTGCGCGGCGGGCGGCTGGACCTCGCTCTTCAAGCTGGTCCAGCCGGGGCCGTCCGCGAACCAGGGAAGCCTCTCGCTCCTCTTCGAGGGAAGCATGGCGGTCGCCGGGCTCGACAACGTGCAGTTCCTCTCCCGCAATCTGCTCCTGGCGGTGGAGGACGCGGGCGACACGCTGCACACGCAGCGCAACGCGCTCGATTCCGGCTACGTGTTCGACGTCGAGGTGGACTACTCGACCGGCGCCCAGCCCGCTCGCTGGCTGGCGCAGGGACGCGACCCCTCCGCCACCATCGACTCCGCCAACGGCGGCTTCGGAAAGAACGACGGGGACAACGAGATCACCGGCCCCCACGTCTCCGACGGCGACCCCTCGGTTCGCGGGATCCTCGGGGCGAAGGTCCCGAACGTCTTCCGCGACGGCTGGCGCTGGTTCTGGACCCAGCAGCACGGCGACAACTTCACCTTCGAAGTGTTGCCCCCACGCCGCGACGACGATGGCGACCGCGATTGAGAGAGAGAGGGTGAAGTCGAAGTCGAGGGGGGCGGTTCGAGATCGCGCCCCCGAAGCGAGAAGGCCGCCCGCCGGAGCGGACGGCCTTCTTTTTTCCCCCTCGCGGCACAGGGCCGCTACGGAATGAGGGCTACTGCTTGCGGACGTTCTGCGCCTGCAACCCCTTCGGGCCCTTGGCCACCTCGAACTCGACCTTGTCACCCTCCGAGAGCGAGCGGAACCCGTCCATCTGGATCGCGGTGTGGTGGACGAATACGTCCTCGCCGCCCTCCTGCGAGATGAAGCCGTAGCCCTTGCTGTCGTTGAACCATTTCACGGTACCCTGCGCCATGTCGAAGACCTTCTTTGCTAGCGGGCGGTCCCCCCGCCCGGTGTTTTTGCCGGCCCGGTCGGCCGGCCCGGATCCGGTATCAAATGTGGCCTCCGCGGGTCAAACCGTGCGCTCCGCCGGCGCTCCCGCGCCGGGCGCGGCGCTCCCGGCGAGCTGCCTTCAAGGCCGGGCGCGAGCGCGGAACATCGTGTACGTGAACGAGCCTTCCGGGACGTGCTCGATGGAGGTGAGCTGCCCGATGGCTTCGTCTACCTTGCCGCGCAGCCGCGCGGGGAGCGATTCCTGCGCGCTGCGCAGGATCTCGCCGAACTCGTGCAAGGCGCTGTGGAGGTATCCCGCAGGCGAGCCCGCGTGCATGTGCAACGTGGTCGGCAGGACCTCGATCTGCGAGAAGCCCGCCGCGGCGCACAAGCCGTTGAGCTTGCGGCCGATGATCGGGTCGCCGCCGCCAGCCGACTGGACTTGCCACAGCGCGGCGAACGCCTCCTCGGCGAGCGGCTGGCGCGGCCAGAGGAACAGGCTGTCGTTCTCGACTTCGCAAAGGTACAGCGTGCCGTTGCGCCGCAGCACGCGGCGGGCTTCCCGGAGGATCGGCACCACGTCCTGGCCGGCGACATGCTCGAGCAGCCAGGAGGCGTGCACGGCGTCGAAGGTGCGGTCGGGGAAAGGCATGGCGGCGGCAGTGCACTGCACCAGCGGGATCGGATCGCGCAACCGGATCTGGATGTCGCGCGCGGCGCGAAGCTGGTCGAGGGACAGATCGGAGCCGACCAGCTTGGCGTCGGGGAATCGGGCGCGGAGCCGGCGCGACATGGCTCCGGTGCCGCAGGCGAGGTCGAGCAGGCGCGCGAAGGGGCCCACCTCGACCCCGTCGAGGATCCACCGGGAGAGGAAGCGGGCCTGGGTCTCCAGGCGCGCCACCTCGGCCGGGTCCGTCTCGCCGTGGATGTAGCGGGGCATGGAGGGTCTTTCTAGGTCGAGTCGGGGTCCAGGTCGAGGTCGGGGTCGGGGTCCAGGTCGGGGTCGGGGTCGGGGTCGGGGTCGAGGTCGAGGAATATCTGCCGAATCAAGATCTGGCTCTGCACTAAGCAAGCGCGCGCCAGCGCTGCGCGCTCATGATTCGTCACTTCTTCGCCTCGCGAGCTATGCGGATCGACTCGAACCCCACCTCCGAGGAAGAACGCCGTCCGTCTTCACTGCTTCTCAGGGGGAGGCAGTCGGGGGTAACGCGGACCTCGGGCATCCTCCCGCCGAAGACGTCAGCTATTCCAAGACATTGCACCGCAGAGGACGCAGAGGCAGAGAGCGCGGAGTTTTCGTCTTCCCCAGCACAACTCAGCGTCCTCTGCGCTCTCTGCGGTGCAATCGTTTGTCATCAGATCGGCGCCCTTGCATGCTACAAGCCCGCCCCCATGCGCAAAGCCCTACCTGCCGTGCTGCTGGCCGCCTGTGCTTCCTTCAAACCGCCCAACGCCACCGAACCTCCCGACGCCCGCGAGCGCGCGGTGACGCCCAGCGACCGCCAGCTCGGGTCGCGCACGCTGCCGGGCTGGCCGCAGAGCAGCAACGATCGCGAGCTGGTGGAGCTCCTGGTGAAAAAGCACGGCGAAGCGCAGCGGCAGCGGATCGAGCGGGGGCTCCGGCAGGTCGCAGCGATGTGGCGGCCGCAGGATGGCGACGACCGCGCCCGCCGCTACTTCGTGGAGCAGTGGTTCGAGTCCGACCCGCGCAAGCTCACGGCGCTGCTGGGCCGATTCGAGTACGCGTTGGAGCAGGTGGACGGGTACTTCGTGGACATGGGCCGCGAGCTGCGCCGGTGGAGCGAATTGGAGCTGGGACCCGAGCTGCCCATCGACGAGGAGTTCGCGGGGCTCGACCTGTCTGCCCACTCCTCCGAGGACCTCTTCCAGTCCAAGCTGGCCTTCATCGCCCTCTTGAACTTCCCGCTGCCCACGCTGGACGAGATGCTTGCGCAGGGAGTGAAGTGGTCGCGCGAGGAGTGGGCCGCGGTTCGCCTCACCCGGCGCTTCGCCCTGCGGCCCAGCGCGGAGGCGGCGCAGGCGCGATCGCGCGCGTCGGCGACCGCGGAGGCCTACGTCGCCGGGTACAACCTGTGGATGCACCACGTGCTGGACCGCGACGGCAAGCGGCTGTTCCCCAAGGGGGTGCGGCTGATCAGCCACTGGAACCTGCGCGACCAGATCAAGGCGGAGTACGCCGAGCCGGACGAGGCGCTGGGCCTTGCCCGGCAGCGGCTCATCCGGCAGGTGATGGAGCAGATCGTCTCCCAGACCATCCCGCGCGCCGTGATCGACGATCCGCGCCTGGACTGGTTCGTCGACACGGGCCGGGTGACCGCCGCGCCGGCGGAGGAGATCGAGACCGAGCAGATGGGCCGGCAGGGGAAGCGGACGGCGCAGGCGGTGGCGGCGCGGGATCGCGAGGAGGACAAGAGGTACGCGGTCATCCTGGAGGACTTCCACGCCGCGCGGCGCACCGACGCGGACTCGCCGCTCGCGCCCACCGAGATCGACCGCCGCTTCCAGTTCGATCGAGAGATTCCGGAGGCGCGCGTCAAGGACCTCCTGGAGAGCATCGCGCGCTCTCCACTGGTGCCGCGCGTCGCCGCGCTGATCCGCAAGCGGCTGGGCCGCCCGCTCGAGCCGCAGGACGTCTGGTACAGCGGCTTCTTGCCGCGCGCGAAATACCCCGAGGCGGAGCTGTCGCGCATCACCCGCGCGAAGTACCCCACGCCCGCCGCCTACAAGAAGGACATCCCGCGCCTTTTGGAGGGCCTGGGCTTCTCGTCTGAAAAGGCGCGCTACTTCGACTCGCACATCGTGGTCGACCCGGCGCGCGGGGCCGGGCACGCGCTGGGATCGGCGCGGCGCGGCGACGACCCGCACCTGCGCACGCGGGTGAACCCCGACGGGATGGACTACAAAGGCTACAACATCGCGATCCACGAGATGGGGCACAACGTCGAGCAGATCTGCTCGCTGTACGAGGTGGACCACACGCTGCTCCAGGGAGTGCCCAACACCGCCTTCACCGAAGCCCTCGCCTTCACCTTCCAGAACCGGGACCTGGAGCTGCTCGGCCTGTCCAAGCCCGACGAGCGGACCGAACGGCTGCGGGTGCTCAACGATTTCTGGGCGACCTGGGAGATCAGCGGGGTGGCGCTGCTCGACATGGCGGTGTGGCGCTGGATGTACGCGCACCCGGACGCCGGGCCGGAGGAGCTGCGCGTGGCGACGGTCGGCATCGCACGCGACCTGTGGAACCGCTACTACGAGCCCGTGTTGGGCGGGAAGGACTCGCCGCTCCTCGGCATCTACTCGCACATGGTCAGCGCGTTCCTGTACCTGCCCGACTACCCGATCGGGCACCTGATCGCCTTCCAATTGGAAGAGAAGCTGCGCGGACCGCGCTTCGGCGCCGAGTTCGAGCGGGTCGCGTCATTCGGGCGGGTCACTCCCGACCTGTGGATGCAGCACGCCACGGGAGCGCCCGTGTCCGCGGAGCCGCTGCTCCGGGCGACCGAGGCGGCCATCGCCGCGGAGGGCTAGTCCGTCGCGGGCGGCTCCTCGTCCTCCGACCGCGGCTGCGGGCCGGGGACGATCCCCGCCAGGTCTGGATCCTCCACGCCCTCGCTGCGCGGAGGCCGGGAGTCGCGCTCGCGCTTGCGCTCCTCGCGGCGCTCCTGCTTGGCGCGCTGTTTTTCCTTCCGCGCCAGCTCTTTCTGTCGCTTGTTCGAGCGCGTCTGCACGAGTGAAGCCTCCCGAACGAACGAAGCCCGGCCCCTTCGTCCAGGCCGGGCTCCATCCTACTGCCTTCCTGCGGCCGTCAGGCGATCGGCTTGACGTTCGCCGCCTGCAGGCCCTTGGGCCCCTTCTTGGTCTCGAACTCCACCTTCTGTCCCTCGGCCAGCGTGCGGAACCCCTCGGCCTGGATGGCAGTGTGATGGCAGAATACGTCGGGTCCGCCGTTGTCCTGCACGATGAACCCGAATCCCTTCGCGTCGTTGAACCACTTCACGGTACCGGTTGCCATTTTCGATGCACTTCTTTCGTGTGCTCGCGGCGGACTGCCGCGAGACCGCTGTCGCTGCAGCGGCGAGGCGTCGTCTAACCCGTCTGGCGGCGGAAGTCCAAGGGAATCCTGGGCCGGTGGGGTCGATTCTTCCGCCTACCCCGGAGTACACTGGCCGGCCAAGGGGGTGCCTGGATGCGCGGAACAATGATGGAATTCCCGTTGACGGTCCGGCTCCTGGCGGATCGCGCGGCGCGCTATTTCCCCGACTCCGAGGTGGTCTCGCGGCAGCCGGATCGCGCGCTGCATCGGACCACCTGGGGCTCCGTGATCGGACGCGCCCGCGCGCTGGCAGGGGCGCTCCTCAACGCGGGACTGCGCAAGGGCGATCGCGTCGCGACGCTGATGTGGAACCATGCGCAGCACCTGGAGACGTACTTCGGCGCGCCGCTCGCCGGCGGCGTGGTCCACACGCTCAACCTGCGCCTCTCCCCCGACGACCTCGCGTACATCGCGACCCACGCGGACGATCGGTTCCTGGTGGTCGACGACGTGCTCCTGCCGCTGCTCGACAAGTTCCAGGCCCGTGCGCCCTTCGAGAAGATCATCGTGGTCCGCCACACGCCGCGGGAGGTGCCCGCCGGATGCGCCGACTACGAGTCCTTCCTGGGCTCGGCCGGGGGCAGGTTCGACCCGCCGGAGCTGGACGAATGGGACCCGTGCGGCCTCTGCTACACGTCGGGCACGACCGGCAAACCGAAGGGGGTCGTGTACACGCACCGGTCCACGGTCCTGCACACGATGTTCACCACCATGTCCGACGGGCTTGCCCTGCGCAACTCGGAGACCTTGCTGCCGGTCGTGCCGATGTTTCACGTCAATGCCTGGGGCCTGCCTTACGGCTGCGCGTTCTCCGGCGCGAAGCTCGTCTTTCCCGGGCCGCACCTCGACGCGCAGAGCCTGCTCGACCTCCTCGAGCGCGAGCGCGTCACCGTGGCCGCCGGCGTCCCCACGATCTGGATGGGCATCCTCGATGCGCTGGAGAAGGAGCCGGAGCGCTGGAAGCTGCAGCCGGGGCTGCGGATGATCGTCGGGGGCTCTGCCGCTCCGGAGGCCCTGATCCGCGGCTTCGACAAGCACGGGCTGCGGCTCGTCCACGCCTGGGGGATGACGGAGATGTCTCCCTTGGGCTCCTGCTCGTGGCTGAAGGCGGGCATGCTCGGACTTCCCTACGACGAGCAAGTACGCGTCCGCGCCAAGCAGGGCCTGCCCGCCGGGCTGGTGCAGGTGCGCGCCGTGGACGAGAGCGGCCGCGAGGTCCCTTGGGATGGCCAGACGCAAGGCGAGCTCCAGGTGCAGGGTCCCTGGGTCGCCTCCGCCTACACGGACATGGAAGGGTCGGAGGACCGCTGGACCAAGGACGGTTGGTTCAAGACGGGCGACGTGGTCACCATCGACCGGCAGGGCTACTTGAACCTCACCGACCGCACCAAGGACCTGATCAAGTCGGGCGGCGAGTGGATCAGCTCGGTCGCCGTGGAGAACGCCCTGATGGGCCATCCCGCGGTGAAGGAGGCGGCAGTGGTCGCGGTGTCGCATCCCAAGTGGGTCGAGCGGCCGCTCGCGGTGGTGGTCTTGCGGGACGGCACCCGCGCCAGCGCCGACGAGCTGCGCGGGTTCCTGGCAGGCCGGGTGCATTCCTACTGGGTGCCGGACGCGTTCGAGTTCGTGGAGGCGATCCCGCGCACCTCGACGGGGAAGTTCCTCAAGTCGGCGCTGCGGGAGCGGTACAGAGATTACAGGTTGCCGGGCTGCTGATCGGCCCTCGACCTCGACCCTCCCCCTCAACCTTCCCCTCGACCTCGACCTCGACCTCCTAACCGAACTGCCACCGCGCCACCACCGTTCCAGAGTCGATCTGCGCGACGCAGATCACCTCGCGGTTGCCGGGCCGCATCTCCGCCCAGGCCACGTGGGTCGGGTTGGAGCGGACCCAGAGGACGTCGACTCGCTTCGCGCCCGCCGCAGCTTCGCGCTCCGCCAGCAGGCGCGCGAGCACGTCGAGGTGCTCCTGCGAAGCGCCGCGGACGTCGGCGCGGAAGAGCTGCAACGGGACGCGGAGGGGTGAGGTCGGGGTCGAGGTCGAGGGTGAGTTTGAGGTCGAGGGTAAGGTCGAGGGTGAGGGTAAGGTCGAGGTCGAGGTCGAGGTCGAGGTCGAGGGTAAGGTCGAGGGTGAGGGTAAGGTCGAGGTCGAGGGTGAGGTCGAGGGTGAGGGTGCGTCCGAGGTCAGCGTGCCATTCGCGAACTCCCTGAGCCGCTGCTCCTCCAGAATCGCCTCGTTGCGCGCTGCCCGCAGGGCCCGCCGGACCAGCCAGGCGCAGAGCGCCAGGAAGACGAGCCCAGGCCCCCACAAATCGCGCAACGCGTCGGTCAGGGCGCTCGCCAGCACTTCATTCCGCCTGGGGGCGCATCGGAGTGCCATTCACCCGGACCCGCGGCTGCCCGCTGTCCACCAGCCCAGCCGTGATCGGATCGTGCAGCTTGACGTAGCTCATCACGATGTCGCGGGTGAGCACCGAGCCGACCTGGCGGGGAGCGCCGGTCAGCATGGAGAGGCCGTCGCCGCCGTTGGCTAGGAAGTCGGACACCGACACCGCATAGCTCCCCTGCGCGCAGGAAGCGTCGCAAGCGGAACGTAAGCAGGTCAGGGTCCGGCACAAGGTCGCCCCGCCCTCGTCGGTCACCTCGGTGACCAGCGCCCCCGGAGGCCAGGCGGTGCGGTCGGTCCCCAAGTCCGCGAAGCGGTCCCAATCGATCGTATAGCGCAGCCCCGAGACCTGGAGCGGCAGCTTGCCGGCGCGCAGCACCGTCTCCAGCGCGTCCCGGATCGCCGGGGCGGACACCTGCACCACCACCTGCAAGTTGTCGAAGGGGTACAGGTCGAAGATCTGGCCGAAGGTGATGGGCCCCCTGGGCACCTCGGTGATGCGCAGCCCGCCGGAGTTCTGCAGGGCGAATCTGGCGGCCAGCCCGCCGCCCGCGCCGGAGCGCAGCGCGTCCGCCACCAGGTTCCCCAAGGAGCCGTCGCGCCCCTTGCGCAAGTCCACCTCGCTGGAGCCGATGCGGCTCTCCCGCAGCCTCCGCACCTGCTCGTCGTAGCCCGCGAGAACGGCATCGACCTGCGCGTCGGGCTGGACCTTCTTGCCGCGCCACTCCGGGGCCCGGCCCTGGTAGCTGTGGAAGATGGGCTGAGGCCCGCCGGGCTTGGGGAACGTCCCCTCGTTCACCGTGAAGCCGCCGACGTATCCCGAGTCGACGAGCTTCAGGTCGATCACCGAGAAGTACTGCAGCTTGGTGCCGGCCTGGACGATCGGAATGCCGGACACGATCATGGGCGGCGGCCCCAAGGTGGTGTGGTGGTGCCCGCTGACGATCGCGTCTACCTTCCCCGCGACCGACTCGGCGATGCGCTGGATCTCCTGGGACGGGGGAAACGGCCCCGCGTGCGCGGCCAGGATCACCACCGTTGCGCCGCGGGTGCGCAGCGCGTCCGCTTCTTGCGCGGCCACCGGACCGCCGGGGACGAACTCGAGATCGGCCACGTTGAGCGGGTTGGTCACGGTGGGCGTATCGACCGTGGTGAGTCCGATGACCCCGACCTTCAAGCCGCGCACGTCGAGCAGCACCGAGGGTTTCGCCCAGTCCGGCCTCTCCCGCGTCCCCTTCTTGAACACGTTGGCGGCGAGCATGGGGTAGCGCGCCTGTTTCATGCGCTCGAGCAGCGCGGGCAGCCCGAAATCGAACTCGTGGTTGCCGACCGCGGCGGCGGCGACCCCCAACGCGTTGAACGCGTCCACCACCGATCGGCCCTGGAACTGGTTGGAGATCAGGGTCCCCTGGAACTCGTCGCCGCCGTCGATGAGCAGCGCCTCGCCCCCGCGCTCCCGGGCGTCGCGGCGGATCGCGTCCATCCAGCCGCCCAGCCAGTCGGCGCCGCCCACCGGGTCGCTCGTCCAGGCGGAGAGGGCCCGGGGAGCCGGGGACGCGAGCAGCGCGCCGTGCACGTCGTTGATCCCGACGATGACCAGGCAGCGCAACCCATTGCTCGAGGTCTGCGCGCGTTCCGGTTGCTGCGGGGAAGGCGTGGCACAGGCGGCGGCGAAGAGCAGGGTGAGGAAAAGCGCGTGCAGGCGGGTCATGCGCGGAATTGTCGCCGATCGGGCGCGCGATGGCAGCGGCCTTCGATCCGAGAATCATTCACATGATGACAGCGCGGTGACACGCGCTCCTTATTTCTCTCCTCGACGCCGCGCTCGTGCGGCTTGCCCCGGAGATCGACGAGATGACGGAAGCGCGCGCCCTCGCCAGAGGCGAGGACGAGAAGTTGCACCTGTGGAACTCGCTCCCCTTCTTCGCCGTGCACGCGGTGGCGATCGCGGCCCCCTTCTTCCTTCCGTTCTCCTGGAAGCTGGTCGGCCTGGCGGTCGTTCTCTACTACGCGCGGATGGCGGGGACCACCATCGGCTATCACCGCTACGCCTCGCACCGGGGGTTCAAGACCAGCCGCGCCTTCCAGTTCGTGCTCGCGTTCTGGGCCCAGACCAGCGCGCAGAAGGGAATGCTCTGGTGGGCCGGGCACCACCGGAACCACCACAAGTATTCCGACCAACCGGAGGACCCGCACAGCCCGCAGCGCGGATTCTGGTGGAGCCACCTGGGCTGGATCCTCTGCCGGCGCTCCGCCGCGACCGGGGAGATCAACGACCTCTCCCGCTATCCCGAGCTGCGCTTCCTCAACCGGTTCCACCTGATCCCGCCGATCGTGCTCGCGACGGGGCTGTTCCTGCTAGGCGGCTGGTCGTGGCTCGTGTGGGGCTTCTTCGTCTCCACCGTGCTCCTCTGGCACGGCACCTTCGTGGTGAACTCGCTGAATCACGTCTGGGGCACGCGCCGCTACGCGACTACCGACACCAGCCGCAACAACGCCGTGCTGGCCCTGCTCACCCTGGGTGAAGGCTGGCACAACAACCACCACCACTACATGAGCTCCGCGAACCAGGGCTTCTTCTGGTGGGAATTGGACCCGAGCTACTACCTGATCCGTCTCTTCCAGGCCCTGGGCCTGGTCTGGGACGTGCGCACTCCTCCGGAGAAGATCCGCCGCGCCACCATCGCCGCTGAAAAGGGCGAGGACCAGCCGATCGCCGCGCCGGCGCAGATCGCGCTCGAGTTGTAGCCTCCGCTGATAGATAGGCCCCGTATGCGGGCCCTCCAGTACGACGCTTACGGCGGCATCGAGCGCCTGGTGTTGCGCGACGTCCCGGTCCCGAGCCTTCCGGGGCGCGGGCGGGCGGTGCTGGTACGCGTCGTCCGCGCCGCGCTGAATCCCAAGGACGCGCTCTTTCGCAAGGGGCGATTTCGGTTGATCAGCGGCCGGCGCTTCCCCAAGTGGTGCGGCCTCGATTTCGCGGGCGAGGTGACGGCGAGCAACTCTCCCCGCGTTCGCGTGGGCGAGCGCGTCTTCGGCGCGCTCGACGAGTGGAGGTTAGGTCGCGGGACGTTGGCTGAGTACGTCGTGACGAGCGAAGACGAGCTGGCGCCTCTGCCCGACGGAGTGGGCTTCGAGGAGGGAGCGGCCGTGGCGTTGGTGGGCTTGACCGCGCTGCAGGCGCTGCGCGACGTAGCCCGGATGGCGCCCGGCGCGGAGGTGCTGATCAACGGAGCCTCCGGCGGAGTGGGCACCGTCGCCATCCAGATCGCGCGCCTTCTGGGAGCGCGCGTGACCTCCGTCTCGAGCGCGGCCAACCTGCAGCTCTGCGCCGAACTGGGCGCCGAGGAGACGCTGGACTACGATCGAGGGGGTTTCCTCGGCCAGGCCAACCGCTTCGACTGCATCTTCGACGTCTTCGGAAACCTTTCCTTCGCCCGCGCGCGGACGGCGCTCAAGGCGCGGGGAACGTTCGTCAGCACCGTGCCCTCATTGTCCCGGGCCCTGCGCGACGTGGTCTCGCGATGGTCTGCCCGGAGCGGATGGTCGTGGTGAAGGCTAACCGGAAGGACCTCGAGCAACTCGCGGCCTGGCTCGCCCGCGGAGAGCTCCGGGCCGTCATCGACGCGCGCTACGCATTGGAGCAGGCGCCGGAGGCGTTTCGCCGACTTGAGTCGAAGCGCGCGCGTGGCAAGGTGCTGATCGAGATCGCCTGATCCAGGCATTGGCAGGAAGTTGGCGCACGAGCGAGCCCTCCCCGATGCTTGGCTGGATGATCACCCTGCGATGGCGCTGGAGGATCGTGATCGCGCTCGCCGCCTCGGTCGCGGTCGTTTTGAGCTGGCTGCTCGTTCCGCGGCGCGCGCAGCGAGAGCAGCTTCTCGAGGCGGCCTGGGTGGAAGAGCGCTCGGCCGATCCACGCCCCTCGCACGTTGCCGGGCCGCTCCCGGGCACCTTTGGCGAGCTGCTCGAGCCGCATCTGGCCGCTCTCGACGAGAGCAAGCTGGCCTACCAACGGTGGGGACCGGCGGAATCCGACCGGGTGAGGCGAATCTACAACGGGCAAGATCCGATTTCGCGCCTCGGTGCCGAGGCCTCGGCCGACCTGGCCCGGCACCGGGCCGCGATGCGGGGCGCACTCCGGGCCACGCGCGCGCAGTCCGCCCGTGCGCCCGCGTCCCTTCGGCTGTTCGGGTTCTTCGGACCTGGCGAGCCTTTCATCGACGTACAGCAAGCCGCCAAGCTCGCCGCCTTGGACATGCTCACTCTGCTCGATCAAGGGCGAGCGGACGAGGCGGCCGAGGAATGTGTAGACGCGCTGGCGCTCGGGCGCGACGTCTCCTACCCGAGCGTCCTGGGCCGGATGGTCGGGGTAGCGGTCACGGGCATCTCGGCCCACGCGTGCGGCCGGGCACTGTCCGCCGCATCTGCGACCGTCGTGGAACGCGTGCGCGCGCAGCTCTTCGCGATCCGAGGCGGAACGCCGCGCTTCGCGGACATCCTCCGCCGCGAGTGGCTCTTTCAGCAGCTCCTGTTCGCGCATTCCGACCCTCGGTTGCCCGAGGGCGCTCGCGTGTTCATCGCCGACGCGCAGAATCAGAGCCGGACTGCGCTCGACAGGTTGGAGCCGGCGCTCTTCAGCGGGACTGCATTCGAGGGGCAGGCCGCTCGGATGGCGGTCTTGCTCGATGCCCAACAACTCGACTGGTCCGCCTGCGCCGAAAGAATGGAAGAAGTGCAGCGGCGACTCCACTGGAACCCGATCATCCGGAAGGCCTCGAACTTCGTCAGCCTTCTCCGGCGGCACCGGGACGGCTTCCTCAAGCTGGACGCGCTCGCCTGCGCAGCCTCGGTTGTGTTGGAGCGGACGCGCACGGGCGCGCTTCCGCGGGATGCAGCATCGGCGTGTCCCCCGATCGAGCAGCACGCGAAATGCGCAGAGCAGAGTGCTCCGATGCATATCCTTGAAAGTGGAGGAGTGCCCTCGGTATCTGTCACCCTGAGCGACGGCTCCGACTACTCGGTTCCGCTCACTCGGACGCCGCGGGGCAGCGCCGCCGTCCTCCGCTGACTCAGCCCCAGCGTTCCAGGAAGGAGTGGAACTGGACGCCGACGCCGGGCGGATCCTGGCGGCGCCAGCGGACGTGGGCCTTCACCGAGACGGTCTTGCCTTCCGGCAGGTCGATCTCGGCCACCAGCCACTCCGCTCCGTCGGGCAGCGACGCTCGCAGGAAGGCGCCGCCCGGCGAGATGTTCTCGGCGATCGCCTCGACCTCGTTCCGTTCGAACTTGATGCGCGCCGGAAGCTGCACGCTGCTTCGCTTGTGGCGCCGGCGCTGCGCTCCGGATTCCTGCGAATAGTCCATTCCAGTCTTTCTCTTTCCCGAGCCAGACCATGCGCTTCGAGCGATCCCCCGTCCAATTTTCGGCGCCAGGGCGGCGGTTTGTCAGCGCTGCCCGTCACCTGCCCGACGCTCCGCGGCGCCGGACCGCTTGACGTTCTGCGTCCAGAGCCCTAACCCGGTAGACATGCCCGAGGTGAAGCCCGGGTCCGCAGGCCCCCGGCGGACCGTCCAGCGCGGCCGCTATTATGAAGACTTCCAGGTCGGTGACATCTACCGGCACCACTGGGGCCGCACCCTCACCCAGGCCGAATGCCAGCTGTTCGCCACCGGCACCATGAACGCGGTGCCGCTGTACTTCAACGAGCTCTTTGCCAGAAAGCTCGGCCACCAGGCCGTGCCGGCCCATCCGCTCCTGGTGATGAACGTGGTCTTCGGGATGACCGTCGAGGACCTCTCCGAGCAGGCCCTGGCGCACCTCGGTTACTGGAACCTGCGCTTCCCGCGGTTCGTCTATCCGGGCGACACGCTGATCTCCTCCTCCCAGGTGCTCGACAAACGGGAGAGCGGGTCGAAACCCGACCGCGGCATCGTCCACGTGCGCACCACGGGCCACAACCAGCGCGGCGAGGAAGTCTGCGTGTACGAGCGCCGGATCCTGGTGAAGAAGCGCTCCGCGCATGGAGGCGGCTAGATGCCCATCCCCAACCCGAACGGGGGCGCGCTGACGCCCGAGCACGTGCAGATCCGGGAGAGCGTGCGCGACTTCGCCGATCGCGAGGTGGTGCCCATCGCCAACGAGCTGGACAACCAGGCCGCCGAGATCCCCCCGCAGATCGTCAAGAAGATGGCCGAGCTGGGCTATTTCGGGCTCATCTTCTCGCCCGATTACGGCGGCAGCGGCCTGGACGTGCTCTCCATGGCCATCGTCGCCGAGGAGCTGTCCAAGGCCTGGCTGTCGGTCGGCTCGGTGATGACCCGGATGATCATCACCGCTTCCCTGGTGCAAGCCGCCGGGACCGAGGAGCAGAAGAAGAAGTTCCTCCCCGGACTCTGCACGGGGGAGATCCTCGCCGCGGCGGCGTTCACCGAGCCCGACGCGGGCAGCGACTCGGCGGGGATCAAGTGCCGCGCCGTGCTCCACGGCGATCACTACGCCGTGACCGGCGAGAAGACGTGGTGCACCTGGGCCAACCAGGCGCACGTCCTGTGCACCACGGTGGTCACCGATCCGCAGGCGTCCAAGAAGCACAACCGGATCTCCATCCTGCTCATCCCCAAGACGCCCGGGGACGACTTCCATCCTCCGGAGCTGGCGGGGAGCAAGATCCCCTCCATCGGGTACAAGGGGATGAACTCGTACTCGCTGCAGTTCGACGGGTACCAGGTGCCGGCGGAGAACCTGCTCGGCGGGACGACCGGTAAAGGCTTCTACCAACTGATGTCGACGTACGAGATCGCGCGCATCCAGACGGCTGCGCGGGCGGTGGGCGTGGCGCAGGCGGCCCTGGAGGCGGCGCTCCGCTACTCGCAGGAGCGGACGCAGTTCGGCAAGCCGATCAGCCAGTTCCAGGTGATCGGCCACAAGCTGGCGCACATGGCCACGCAGATCGAAGCGGGGCGGCAGCTCACCTACCACGCGGCCCGCATGAAGGACACCGGCAAGCGCTGCGATCTCGAGGCGGGCATGGCCAAGGCGTTCTGCGCGGAGATGGCCGAGCACGTGACCAGCGAGGCGATGCAGATCTTCGGAGGGTACGGCTACTCCCGGGAGTTCCCGGCGCAGCGCTTCTGGCGCGACGCGCGCGTCTTCCGCATCTTCGAGGGAACCAGCGAGATCCAGTACGAGGTGATCGCCAAGCGGCTCTTGGAGGGGTGATGGAGCACCGGTTCACCCGCGACGACAACCTCTACGAGGACTTCACGGTCGGCGAAACGATCGCGCACCCCCGCGGGCGCACGGTGAGCGAGGCCGAGCACATGCTCTGGACGAATTTAGTCCTGAATACGGCCCAGCTCCATTTCAACCAGAAGATGTGTGACGATTCTCCCCAGACCACCTTCGGCGGACGCCGGGTGGTGTACGGGGGGATCGTGTTCGCTTACGTGGCCGGCCTCGCCTCCGAGGAGACGGAGGAGAACGCCGTGGCTGTGCTCTCCTACGACGAGGGTCGCCACCTGAACCCCGTGTTCGCGGGGGATACCCTCTTCGCCGAGAGCACGGTGCTGGCGAAGAGCGACGACGACCCGCGCATCTCGCAGTGCGCGGCGCCGGGGCTCAAGCCTGGCCAGGCCGGCGTGGTGAAGTTCCTCCTGCGCGGCAAGAACCAGCGAGGCGAGGTGGTGCTGGAGATCACCCGCGAGCTGGTGGTGCTCAAGAAGGCGTACCGGCCGTGAAGACGCGCAGCGGAATCGAGATCAAACCCGTCTACGGCCCCCAGGACCTGGGCGACCCTCCGCCCGCGCCGGGCGAGTTCCCCTACACGCGCGGCATCCACCGCAGCATGTACCTGGGCAAGCTGTGGACGATGCGCCAGTACGCGGGGTTCGGGACTCCGCGCGAGACGAATCGGCGCTTCCGCTACCTCCTCGAGCAGGGCCAGACCGGCCTCTCGCTGGCGCTCGATCTCCCCACCCAGCTCGGGCTCGACGCCGACGATCCCGAGGCGGAAGGCGAAGTCGGCAAGGTCGGCGTCTCGATCGGGTCGCTCGCCGACATGGAGGAGCTGTTCGAGGGGATCCCGCTGGAGCGCGTTTCCACCTCCATGACCATCAACGCCACCGCGCCCGTCCTGCTCGCCATGTACGAGCTGGCGGCGCGCAAGCGGGGCGTCGGGGACGAGCGGATCAGCGGCACGGTGCAGAACGACCTGCTCAAGGAGTTCGGGGCGCGCGGCGCCTGGCTCTTCCCCATCGAGCAGTCGATGCGGCTCGCCTGCGACCTGATCGAGGACACGGTCCAGCGGCTGCCGCGCATGAACCCGATCAGCATCGCTTCCCACTATCGCGACGCGGGGGCCAATCCCGCGGAGGAGATGGCGTACACGCTGGCGGCCGGGCGGGCATACGTCGAAGAGCTCCTCCGGCGCGGGCTGCCGGCCGACCAGTTCGCTCCGCGGCTCAGCTTCTTCTTCTACACGTACACCAACTTCTTCGAGGAAGTGGCCAAGTACCGCGCCGGCCGCCGCATCTGGGCGCGCCTGCTCCGCGACCGGTACGGCGCGAAGGAGCCGGAGAGCTGGCGGCTGCGCGCCGCCTGCGTCTGCGGGGGCCACAGCCTGACCCGCGCCGAGCCGCTCAACAACATCGCCCGCACCACGCTGGAGACGTTCGCGGTCGCCTGTGCCGGCGTGCAGAGCGTCTTCACGGCCGCCTACGACGAAGCGTTCGCCATCCCCACCGAGCTGTCGGCGCGCACGGCGCTGCGCGTGCAGCAGGTGGTCGCCTACGAGACCGAAGTGGCGCAGACCGCCGATCCGCTGGGGGGCAGCTTCTTCGTCGAGGCGCTCACCGACGAGATGGAGCGGGGCATCCAGGCCGTGATGGACGAGATCGAGTCGCGCGGCGGGATGGTCGCCTGCCTGCGGGAGGGATGGGTGCAGCAGCGCATCGCGCAGCGGGCGTACGAGCATCAGCGGGCGGTGGAGAAAGGCGAGGTGCCGGTGGTGGGCGTGAACAAGTTCGCCACCGTGGGCGATGCTCATCGGGAGCCCGATCTCGAGCTGCAGCAAGGGTCGCCGGAGGCGGCGCTCGAGGCGGCGGAGCGGGTGCGCCGGGTGAAGAGCGAGCGCGACGCGGGCGCCGCCCACACGGCGTTGGAGCGGCTTTCCCAGGCGGCGGCGGGCAGCGGGAACGTGCAGCCACGTATTCGCGAAGCAGTTGCCGCCTATTGCACGGTGGGCGAGATCACCGGCGTATTGAAAGATCGGTTCGGCTCGTACCAGCCGCCGACGAAATTCTGATCAGAGGTGAGGATGGAGACCGCCAGCCAGACGCCGCCAGCCAAGGACCAGGACGCGCCCGCTGGCCGCATCCGGGTGCTGGTGGGCAAGGCCGGCCTCGACGGGCATGACCGCGGAGCGCGCGTCATCGCGGCCGCGCTGCGCGACGCCGGAATGGAGGTCGTCTACACCGGCCTGCGCGCTACCGTCCCCGCCATCGCTGCCGCGGCAGTCCAGGAGGACGTGGACGTGATCGGCCTGTCCATCCTCTCCGGCGCGCACGAATCGATCTGCCGCCGCCTGCGCGACGAGCTGTCCCGCCACAAGGCCCGTATCCCCATCGTGGTGGGCGGGATCATCCCCGCAGCAGACCACGCGAAGCTGCGAGATCTCGGCGTCGCGGCGGTCTTCGGCCCGGAGTCTCCGCTGGGGGCGGTGGTGGAGACGGTGCGTGCGCTCGCCACGACTTCGCCCTCGACCTCCCCCTCGACCTCTCCCTCAAACTCTCCCTCGACCTCCCCCTCGACCTCGAAGTCCTCGAAGTCCTCGAAGTCCGGCATTCCGGCAACCCGCCTGGATCACGCGGCCATCTGCGTCCGCGACCTCGACGCTTCGATCTCCCTGATCGAAGCTCTCCTCGGCCAGAAAGTCGCCCACAAGGAATTCGTGCCCGCGCAGAAGGTGCACGCCGCCTTCTTCGACTTCCCCAACGGCGCCTCGCTGGAGCTGGTCGCCCCGCAAGGCAACGAGGGCCTGGAGAAGTTCCTGCAGAAGCGCGGCGACGCGCTCCACCACCTGGCGCTGCGCGTGCGCGACCTGGACGCGCTGCTCGCCCGGCTGGACCAGCGGGGCGTCCCGCTCATCGACAAGGTCTCGCGGCCTGGTGCGCGCGGGCACAAGGTCGCCTTCCTCCATCCCCGGGCCTTCGGCGGCACGCTGCTGGAGCTGGTCGAGGCCCACGAGGAGACCCATGACGACGCTGCCGCTCGGTGAAGTCCCAAAGGACGTCGGGGTGCTCCCCGAAAAGATGCTGGCCTGCACCATCCGCCCCGATCGCGAGGGCGATCCGGCCACCGCCATGCGCATCGAGGAGGTGGAGCTGCCCCCCATCGGCCCCAACGAGGCGCTGGTCCTGGTGATGGCCGCGGGGGTGAACTTCAACGGCGTCTGGGCCGCCCGAGGCAAGCCGGTCAGCGTGTTCAAGATGCACGGCGAGCCGTTCCACATCGCCGGCTCCGACGCCTCGGGCATCGTCTGGAAGGTCGGCAACCAGGTGAAGCGGTGGAAGCCGGGGGACGAGGTGGTCATCCACTGCAACCAGAGCTGCGGGCAGTGCCCGGAATGCAACGGGCTGGACCCGATGGCCTGCAGCGAGCAGAAGATCTGGGGCTACGAGACCAGCTGGGGCAGCTTCGCCCAGTTCACCAAGGTGCAGGCCCAGCAGCTGCTCCGGAAGCCGAAGCAGCTGGGCTGGCTGGAGGCGGCGAGCTACGGGCTGACGTACTTCACCGCCTACCGGATGCTGGTGCACCAGGCGGAAGTGACCGCGGGAGACCACGTGCTGGTGTGGGGCGCGGCGGGCGGGCTGGGCGTGTTCGCCATCCAGATCTGCAGGATGCTCGGCGCCAATCCCATCGCGGTGATCGGCGGCAAGGACAAGGCGCAGCTGGTGCAGTCCCTGGGCGCGCCGATGTGGATCGACCGGAGCGAGTTCCCCAACCTGGCGTACCGGCCGCCCGAGACGTCCGAGCGGACCCGCGCGCGCGCCGAGGATTGCAAGAAGTTCGGCAAGCGCATCCGCGAGCTGACGGGCGGCAAGGACGTGGACATCGTCTTCGAGCACGTCGGACAGCAGACCTTCCCCACCAGCGTGTTCGTGGCCAAGCGGTTCGGGAAGATCGTCATCTGCGGCGCCACCACCGGGTTCGACCTGTCCTTCGACGTGCGGCACCTGTGGATGCGCCAGAAACAGATCCTCGGCTCGCACTTCTGCAACGCCTACCAGGCCGAGCGCGCCAACCAGCTGGTGCACGAGGGCAAGATCCGGCCGGTGCTCGACCAGGTGTTCCCCTTCGCCGAGACGGCCCGGGCGCACGCGTTGATGGCTGCCAACGAGCACAAGGGCAAGATCGGCATCGCCATCCAGTGCGCCGCCGCCGCCCGCGGAGCGACGCACGCCGAGGACCAGGCAGCTTGAGGAGGGGACACCATGAACTGGTGTCCCCCATCGGCCATCAGGGCAGACAATGACTCCCGAAGCGATTCGCGCTGCGGTCGAATCCTTCCTGCGCGAGAACCCCGGCCGGTTCGCGCTCCTGCCCGACGACGACGGCCGCGGCGCCCAGCTGCTCGAGTCCGGCACGGGCAAGGCCCTGCGCGTCCGCTGGGACGAGATCGCGGCCGCGACGCTGAAACAAAACCCGGCCCGAGCCGCGCCCTACCTGGTGCTGGTCTTCGGCGACGGCCGCCAGGTGGCGCTCGCCGACGTCGGCTTCGCCTTCGCGCCTTCCACCGCCAGCACCGGCCCTCTGCCCGACCTGCCGGCGACGTTCTGCTTTCGCGACTTCCGCCATTTGACATCCGGCGCCGAGGCGCTCCTGGGCGAAGAAGGCCGAGAGCGCGAGGCGGTCGCAGCGGTGATGCTCGGTATCGCGCTGCTCGACGGAGCGCGCGCGGCGGGCCTCGACGTGTCGCGCGAAGAGCGGGAGCTGGAGGCCCTGCTCCGCCGTCTGGAGGACCGCGGCGCGCGAATGTAGTGCATTGGTTGTAACGTACAATAGCGTACGGCATCGGTTGCGTCGACGGTCTGCCTTGACAATCGTTTTGCGTTTGCTAATGGTACGCGCCAGCCGAACGGCGCGATGCGCACCGGCTAATTTCAAAACTTTGCGGAATCAGGAGGACCGATGGCGCGCGGTCGCGGTCGAAACGGTCGAAATCAGGGAATGGGCGCGTGGGTGCACAACCTGGGCGAACAGATCGGCTCGCAGCTGGGCCAGATCATCGCCGAGAGCGTGCAGCGCTCGCTGCAGAGCACCATCAACGTGGGCGACATCGCCCGCCAGCTAGGAGCGGGAGGCCGCGCAGGACGGCGTGCGGGACAGCGCGCCACCTGCAGCGTGGCCGGATGCGGCCGCCCCGTGCTGGCCAAGGGATTGTGCCGCTCGCATTACTACCGGGCGCGCTATCGCGCGCAGAAGGCGGGCACTCTCAAGCCCAAGCGGCGCGGTCGCACCGGCGGCGCGCGCAAGAAGTCCGCAGGCGAGTCCAGCGCAAGCGCCCCCTCGTCGGCATAAACCGGTCGGCCCCGGCGTTCTGTTGTAAAGTCGCCGGGGATGCAATTCAGCTGCGAGAGCTGCAAGGCCAACCTGCAGATCGCCGACGAGAAGATCCGGGGAAAGCGGCTCATCGTCCGCTGTAAACGGTGCGGTGTGCAGATCCGCATCGTCGATCCGGCACTCTTGCCCTCGCAATCCAGCGCCAGGCCGCCGACGGGAAAAGCCCGCGCTTCGCCGCGGCCGCCGGCCGGCGCCTCTGCCACTGGATCCGCGGCCCGATCGCCGGCGTCCCGGCGCGACTCGGACACCGAGGATACGCGCGCGATGGAGAGCGAAGTTCTGGAGAAGGCGCTGCGCGCCAGCAAGGCCGAGGAGGTCCCGCCTTCCCCGGCTCCGCGCGGCGCGCCGCCGCCTCCTCCACGCGAGCCACCCCCACCGCGCGACCCGGCGATCTGGTTCGCGATGATCCGCGGCCAGCAGGAGGGCCCGATCACGCGGGCGGAGCTGGCCCTCCAGGCTTCCGCGGGAAAGGTCGGTCCGCGCACTTATCTGTGGAAGGAAGGGATGGAGGCGTGGATCCGGGCGAAGGACGTGCCGGAGCTCGTCCCGCTGTTCGCGGCGCCTCCCACGCCGCCGCCACCGCCGGGCGGCGAAGCCCCCGCGGAACGGGGCCAGGGCGCTCCCGGGCGGGGCATCGAGCTGCCCTTCGAGATCGGCGCGCGCGGCGCGTCCACTGCTTCCGCCGGCATGGACGTCGAGGAATCCGCCTCGCCCGACGCGCCCACTCCGCCCGGTGGCATGCGGGTGCCCGACCAGTCTCGACCGACTGCGGTCCCCGAGGAAGGATCTCCAGACCGGTCCGCTGCCAGCGCCGTCGCGCTGTCGCCGGACGCGCTGGACCTGGCGCGCTGGGGAGCGTCCGAGCTGTCCCAGCCCCGCGCGCAAACGCCGACCCCTCTCCCCAAAGCGGCGCCCCCCGCGGCTGGCGCCCCGGAGCTCCGGTTCGGTCAGCCGGATCGGCGCGATCGCCTCCCCGCGATCGTCGCGGCGATCGCGCTGGTGCTGGTGGGCGGGATCCTCGCGTTCGTGTTCCTCTCCGGACGCAAGGACCGGGCGCTCGAGCCCGCGGCCCAGGGGGGAGCCGAGACCGGCTCCGCGCCGGCGCTTCCTCCTGCCGCCGGCGAGCGCAAGCCGGAGGAGAAGCTCCCCGCCACTGCTGCCGGGGATCCGTCCGCCCAGGCTCCGGCGCCCAGCCCGGACGACCTGAAGCGCAAGGTGGACGAGAGCAAGCCCGTATTGCAGGGCTGTGTCGACGAGGCGCTCAAGCGGGATCCCTCGCTGCACGTGGGCAAGATCCTGATCTCCGCCACCGTCGCCCCATCGGGCGCCGTGACCAGCGCCCGGATCGATCAGAAGGCGGTCGACCAGAGCGCGCTGGGCGCGTGCCTCAAGTCGGCTGCCCGGAAGTTGCAGTTCGCGCCGTTCACCGGCGACGCTTTCGCGATGGACATCCCCATCGTCGTCACGGGCGAGCCTTGATCGGCGCGCTCGCTGCCGAGCTGCGCTCGGGGCGGGCCGCGCTCTCGCTGCTCTGCCTGCGCCTGGCCGAGGAGGCGGGCCTCCTGCCCGCGGGGACCTGCGCGCGGATCGCCGATCGCGGCGGCGCCGAGGAAGCCGGGCGCGAGATGCGGTCCAGGACGGGAGGCGCGCTGCCTCCCTGGCCGTTGCCGCGGAGGGTCTCCGGCAAGCTGGCGCGCTCGCTCTTGTCCGGCCCGGCGCCGGAGCCGGCGCTACCCGCCGGGCCCGCTCGATCTTCCTTCCTGCTCTGCGCGGCGGCGGAGGAGCTTTTCGCGCTCCGCCTCGGCACCCACGGGAGGCGCTCCGCGGGCCTGTACTACACGCCCCCGCAAGTGGCGGAGGAAGTCGTCGCGCTGGCGCTGCGATACGGGTCGTCGAGAGCGCCCGCGAGAGTGCTCGATCCCTGCGCGGGAGCGGGAGCATTCCTCTGCGCGGCCGCGGCGGCGGCGCCCGGCGCGGCGCTCTCGGGTTTGGACTTGCACGAAGACGCCCTGCGCGCCGCGCGCGCCGCCCTGGCGCTCGCCGGGGCGCGCGCCTCGCTGCGGAGAGCGGATTCGTTGCGCGTGCACCTTCCGGCCGCGGATCTCCTGGTGGGAAATCCTCCCTACGGGCACGTGGCGCAAGCCGCCGAGCGGGCGTTCCTGCTGCGCCGCTTTCCCGCGCTGCGGGGAGGCGAGATCGATCGCTACGCTGCCTTCCTCCTGCGGAGCCTCGCGCTGGTGGTCCCGGGAGGGACGGTCGCGCTCCTGGTCCCCGACACCTGGATGACCAACGCCCGCTCGGGTCCGCTGCGGGAATCGGTGCTGGACGCCGCCGATCTCGCGGCGGTGTGCGATCTGGGGAAGCCCTTCGCCGCGGCCAAGGACACGCGCGTGCAGGCGGTGGTCCTGGTGAAGAGGTCGGCCGGCCGGCGCCGGCTCCCGGCGGCGCGGGTGCTGCGCGGGCGCGAGCCCCTCGCCGACGCGCCGCGGGCGGAGCTGCGCGCGGGCGTCCGCCGCGGATGGCAGATCTACCGGAGCGCCGGGGAGCGGCGGCTCTGCGCGGCCCTCGAGGCGTCCGCCGCGCCGCTCGAAGAGCTTTGCGCGGTGGGCTACGGCCTCCGCACCGGCGACAATTCTCGCTTCGTGGCGCGGCGGCCACCGCTGCCTGGCGAGGTGGCGCTGGTCGGCGGCGAGGACGTGGTGCCTTTCGCGCTCCGCCTGCGTCCCAAGGCGTTGAGCGCTCCGACCGCGCAGCTGTGCGCGCTGGCGGAGCGCCAGCTCGGGCAGGCGCGCGTGTGCGTGCAGCGCATCCGGACCAACTCGCGCGCCCCGCACGCGCGCTGGCTGGAGGCGGCGCCGGTCCCGCCCGACCTGGTGTGCCTCGACTCCTTGTCCACGCTCTCCTGCGACGACCGCGACCGGCTGTGGGCGCTCCTGGCGGTGCTCGGCAGCGTCGCGCTGCAGCGGTACCACCGGCTCCGCACCACCGACGTGAACGTGAAGCCGGCCGTGCTGCGCGAGCTTCCCGCTCCGCGCGCGCTGCTCCGGGCGGAGGTGGCCGGTGAGCTCGCGGCGCTGGCGAGGGCCCGGGCTGCGGAAGCTACGGCCGCGCTCGCGCGCGAAGGGTCCGCTTCCCCCGTCGCTCCTGCTCTGGAGCGCGCCATCGACGGCGCGGTCTACCGGCTGTTCGGGCTGTCCGAAGGAGAGATCGCCGAGGCGGAGCGCGGCTTCTGGGGACCGCGCTTTCCTGTGGAGTTCCCGCGGCTTGCGCAGGAGTGTCAGGCCCCCCGAGTAGCGTAGGCGAAACTTCGGGAGGGTCTTCGATGACGGCCGCCTGGTTCGCTGTTTCGCTCGCCGTGGGATGCCTCGCGTTCTGTTTGGGGTGGCTCCTCGCCGCCTCGCGCGCCGGCCGTCGCGAAGCCGCTCTGCAAGCGAGGTGCGCGGGACTCGAGGCGGAACGCCGGGCAGCGGAGGACAGGACGAAGTCCTCCGAGGAGATGGGCTCCCGCTTGCAGGAAGCCTTCAAGTCGCTCTCGGTCGATGCGCTGCGCTCGAACATGGACGAGTTCCTCCGCCTGGCGAAGCTGTCGATGGAGAAGTTCCAGGACTCCGCGCGCGGCGACCTGGACCAGCGGCAGAAGGCCATCGCCGACCTGGTGGCTCCGGTGCGCGAGTCGCTCGACAAGGTGGACGGCAAGGTGCAGGAGCTGGAGAAGTCCCGGGCCGGCGCGTACGCGGCGCTGTGGCAGCAGGTGAAGTCGCTCCACGACGAGACGGGCAAGCTGGCTACGGCGCTGCGGGCTCCCGCCCATCGGGGACGGTGGGCGGAGATCCACCTGCGGCGGGTGGTCGAGCTGACGGGCCTGTCCGATCACTGCGACTTCTTCGAGCAGGTCACCGTCGCAGCCGACGGGTCCACGCTGCGGCCCGACATGGTCATCCGGCTGCCCGCGGGGCGGACCGTGCTGGTCGACGCCAAGGCGCCGCTCGGCGCCTACCTCGAGGCGTCGCAGGCCTCGGACGAGGCTACGCGTTCCGCCCGGCTGCGCGATCACGCGGCGCAGGTGCGACAGCACGTCTCCCAGCTGCGGCGCAAGTCGTACTGGGAGAGCTTCGAGGAAAGCGCCGAGTTCATCGTCATGTACCTGCCCAACGACGCACTGCTCGCCGCGGCCCAGGAGCACGACGGGGAGCTGCTCGAGTGGGCGCTTTCGGAGCGCGTCGTGCTGGCCACTCCAGCCACGCTGTTCGCGCTGCTCCTCACGGTGGCGCACGGCTGGAAGCAGGAAAAGGTCGAGATCAACGCGCGCGAGATCGCGAACCTGGGACGAGAGCTGCACAAGCGGGTCTCCGACGCCGCCGGCCATCTCGGCAAGCTGGGTCGTCACATCGAGGGGACCGTCCGCGCCTACAACGACACGGTGGGGTCGCTGGAGCGGCGCGTGCTGCCCGCCGCGAGGCGGTTCGAGGACCTGCAGGCGTCGCACGCGGACGTCGAGATCGAGTCGCTGGCTGCCCTGGAAAGCGGGCCCCGTCCGCTGATCGCCCCCGAGCTCGTCGGAAAGGAGATCCCCGAGGACGCCAACTGAGCGCCGCCCGTCCTTGACCGTTCCGAACCCCGCAAGTTAGCTTCCCGCGGCTCAAAGAGGAGCCGCCGAGGTCGCGCTTGCCGCAAACCCCAGCCACGACGCGATTCAAGAGAATCCTGCTGAAGCTTTCCGGCGAAGCTTTGATGGGGGACAACAAGTACGGCATCTCCCCCAAGGTGCTGGAGCAGGTCGCGGAGGAAATCCGCGACGTCATCGAGCTGGGCGTCCAGGTCGGCGTCGTCATCGGCGGCGGGAACATCTTCCGCGGCGTCTCCGCCTCGACCGAGGGGATGGACCGCGCCAGCGCCGACTACATGGGAATGCTCGCCACGGTGATCAACGCGTTGGCCCTGCAGGACTCGCTGGAGAAGCGGGGCGTCTACACCCGCGTGCAATCCGCCATCGAGATGCAGCAGCTGGCGGAGCCTTACATCCGCCGCCGCGCCGTGCGTCACCTGGAGAAGGGCCGGGTGGTCATCTTCGCCGCCGGGACGGGCAATCCGTACTTCACCACCGACACCGCCGCCTCGCTACGCGCGATGGAGATCAACGCCGAGGTGATCCTCAAGGCCACCAAGGTGGACGGCGTCTACTCCGCCGATCCGGTGAAGGATCCCAAGGCCGAGCGGTACACGCAGCTCAGCTACATCGACGTGCTCAAGAAGAACCTCAAGGTGATGGACTCCACCGCCATTTCGCTCTGCATGGACAACGACCTGCCGATCATCGTCTTCGACCTGGGGGTGCGCGGGAACATCCTTCGGGTGGTGCAGGGCGAGGAGGTGGGGACCACGGTGGGCACGCTCAAGCCGCGCGCCGCCTGAGGAGGCACTGCATGGGCATCGCAGAGGACGTCATCTCCGACCTGCGCGGCCGCATCGCCAAGACGCTGGACGACCTGCGGCGCGAGTTGGCCAAGGTGCGCACCGGGCGGGCCAACCCGCAGCTGCTCGACTCGGTGCGGGTCGACTATTACGGCACCTCTTCGCCCCTCAACCAGGTCGCCAACGTGACAGTGGCCGATCCCCGGCTGATCGTGATCAAGCCGTGGGAGAAGTCGATGATCCAGCCCATCGAGAAGGCCATCAACGCCGCGGGGCTGGGGATCAACGCGCTGCCCGACGCCGAAGTGGTGCGGGTGCCGATCCCGGCCCTGACCGAGGAGCGGCGGAAGGAATTCGTCAAGATCGTCAAGCAGAAGGGCGAGGAGCACAAGATCGCCATCCGCAACGAGCGGCGCGACGCCAAGGAGATGATCGAGGAGCTGGTCAAAGGCGGCGAGCTGGCCGAGGACGAGGGGAAGAAGGCGCTGGAGAAGGTCCAGTCCGAGGTGGACGCCGGCATCAAGAAGGTCGACGAGACGATCGCCGGCAAGGAAAAGGATCTGATGCAGGTTTGAAGGCCCGGGAGGTTCCGCGTTGGCAGGCAGGAAGAAGGACAGGACCAGACCCGGCGGAGAGGGCCTGCTCGAGACGGCCCGCGCGCATCAGGACGCGCTCGTCGCGGCGGGGCTGCCCGCGCGAGTGCTGGACGATCTGGAGACCGCGCTGCGGGCGCTGGCGGCGGGCGACCGGCCCGGGCCGGCGGCGCAGGTGCTGATCCGCGACGTGGGCCGCGAAGTGGGCGAGATCCAGGCGGCCGTGCGCAAGGAGTTTCACGGGAATGCGGCCTTCCAGTCGGTATTCAAAGCAGGCGAGCCGGTCCCGGAGGAGCCGCGCCAGCTGCTGGCGCTCGGACGGTTGGTCGCGCGAGAGGCCCCTGACTACTCGGCCAACCTGATCAAGTACGCCATCAACGCCGCCACGGTGAAGCACCTCTCGTACCTGTGCGATCAGCTGGAGAAGGAGCTGGGGGGAGCGGATCCCCGGTCCGCCGCCCGCGCAGCCGAGGAGCAGATCCGGGCGGCGGCGGGACGCGCCTTCGCCGGCAAGCCCGAACTGGCCGCGTTCGGCGTATAACCCCGGCCCGCTCCCAATCTGCCCGCCGGGCATCTACACTGCTCCAAACATGTCTCTAGACCTGAAAGGTCCTGCCGGGCTGTCCGAGCCGATCGCCGGCAAGGCCCAGCTGATCGACTACTTCCGGGGCGCGGAGAAGCCGCGCGGGGAGTGGAAGGTCGGGGTCGAGCACGAGAAGATCGGCATCGTGGACGGGACCTACCAGGCCGTCCCTTACTACGGCGACAACGGCATCCGCTGCATCCTCGACGCCCTCGCCCGAGACGCCGGCGGGTCGCAGCATGCGCATCGGGAGAACGGTCAACCGATCGCGGTCTTGAAGGAAGGCGCCAGCGTCACCTTGGAGCCGGGCGGCCAGCTCGAGCTGTCCGGCGCTCCTCACCGCACGCTGCCCGCCGCCCGGGACGAGATCGAGCGCCACCTCGCGGTCCTCCGGGGCATCAGCCGGCAGCGCGGCGTCCGGTGGCTGGCGGCGGGCTACCGCCCGTTCGGGTCGCGAGACGAGGTGCCCTGGATGCCCAAGGGGCGCTACGCCGCCATGCGCAAGTCGTTGGGCCCCAGGGGCCGGCTCGCCCTGGACATGATGCTGATGACCGCCACCGTCCAGGCGAACCTCGACTGGAGCGACGAGCGGGACCTGGCCGAGAAGGTGCGCGCCGCCAGCTCCGCCTCGCCGATCGTCAGCGCGCTCTTCGCCAACAGCTCGGTGATCGGGGGCCGCGACGGCGGCTACCTCGACTTCCGCTACCAGGTCTGGCGCGAGACGGACCCCGATCGCTGTGGCCTGCTCGAGCCGATGTTCCGCGACGGCTGGGGCTACGAGGCGTACGTCGACTGGGCCCTGGGCGTGCCGATGCTCTTCGTGCGGCGTGGCACCGAGTACCTGGATGCGCGCGGCCAGACCTTCGGCGACTGGATGCGGACCGGGCGGCTCCGCGCGGGCGGGATCGCCGCGCCGGTGCTGGGCAACTGGGTGGACCACCTGACCACGCTGTTCCCCGAAGTGCGGGTCAAGCGGGTGCTCGAGCTGCGCGGCGCGGACATGGTGCCGCCGCCGTACCTGCACGCGCTGGCGGCGATCTGGGTGGGCCTTTTGCACGACCCGTCCGCTCGCGACGCGGCGTGGGAGCTCACCAAAGGCTGGAGCTTCGCGCAGCGCCTCGAGTTCCAGGGGGACGTGGCCCGACGCGCGCTGGACGCACAAGGGCCCGGCGGCCGCACCGCGCGGGACCTGGCGCGCGAGCTGCTCTTCGCCGCGCGCGCCGGGCTTTCCGCTTGGGCGGCCGAGTCGGGCGACGAGCTGCGCGGAGCGCTCGATCCGCTCGAAGATGTGCTCGCCCGCGGCACGCTGGCCGAGCGGGCCCTGGTCGTCCTGCAGGAAGCGCGCGGCGATCCCGCGGCGCTGGTCCGTTTCTGGCAGATCGCCTAGTCGCCGCCGGATAGGGCGGCGCTACGCTTTTCATGGCGCGGACGTTGTGGGATGCGTTGTAGAAAGGCTTCACCCGAACCATCCGTGCCCATTACGGGGAGGAGAGAGACATGAAGACTGCCTTGGTAGTCCTGCTGTTCGCCGCGCCCGCGCTCGCCGTCGAGCTTCAGGTCGACCCGCAGCATTCCACGGCCACCTTCGCGATCACGCACATGATGGTGAGCACGGTGCGCGGCAACTTCGGCAAGGTCACCGGGACGATCAACCACGATCCGAAGGACCCGACCAAGAGCGTCGCGAACATCCAGATCGACCCCGCCAGCCTGGACACCCGGGTCGAGAAGCGCAACGCGCACCTCAAGTCGGCCGACTTCTTCGACGTGCAGAAGTGCCCGGAGATGACCTTCAAGTCGACGAAGATCGAGAAGGCGGGCGAGAAGAAGTACAAGGTCACGGGCGATCTCACCATGCACTGCACGACCAAGCCCGTCACCCTGGACGTCGAGGGCCTGAACGGTCCGGTGAAGGGCCCGATGGGGGCGAACCTCTACGCCGCGACCGCGACCGGCAAGCTCAACAGGAAGGACTTCGGCCTCAACTGGAACAAGGCGATCGAGGCCGGCGGCGTGGTGGTGGGCGACGAGGTCCAGCTCACCGTCGACCTGGAGCTGAACGATTCTCCGCCCGCGGCGCGGAGGGAAGCCCAGGCCGAGACCAAGCCGGCGAACAAGTAAGCCGCGTGCATCGCGGGGGAGGCTCGCCGCCTCCCCGCGGTCATCGGATGCCGAGCAGCGACAACGGAACCGCCTTCGCCCCGGCAGCATAGCCAGCGTCGTTCGGGTGCAGGTGGTCGCCGCTGTCATACGCTGAAAGAAGCCGGGTGGGGTGATCCGGGTCCCGCAAGATCTGGTCGAGGTCGACTACGCCGTCGAACTCACGGCTGCCCCGCATCCATGTGTTGACCTCATTTCGCACGGCTTCCTTTTCGGGCGTGTAGTAACCAGGCGCCGTCTTCGCGTCCGCGAATGGCGTGATCGTGGTCCCGATGATGCGGACTCCGTGGCGGTGGGCGCTCGCAATGAGCTTTCGGTAACCCGCGATCAGATCCGCGGCCGTGACGGATTCGGTCGCGGGCGCGATTGCGCCCGGAAGCCCGAGGTCATTCACACCGAAGGACACGACCACGAACTTGACGCCTGGCTGTCCGAGGGCGTCCCGGTCCAGTCTCTTGAGGCCGGACTCACCGAAGACGTCGCCGAACTCAGTGGGTGGTTCCCGGGGACTGTCCCTGAGCAGTCGATTGCCGATGATGCCCTCGTTCAGAACGCCGAGCCGCGCGCCCTTTGCGTCCCGCTGCAGCCGCTCCGCGAGAATGTCGGGCCATCGATGGTTCGCATCCGCCGTCGAGCCATCCCCGTCGAGCTTCGAATCTCCGAACGCCACGATCGCGGCTCCGTCGGAGGGCGCGTCGACTTCCACGCCCGTCAGGAATGGCCAGGACCTGATCGTCCTTGCCGCTGCGAACTTTGCCAGCCCCGTCGAGTCCCCCGTCTCCGGCGACACATAGCTCCGCTGCAGCGCAAGCAAGTGATTGGTCTTCGCCGGCGTCTCGCCGGGAAGGTAGAGGCTGATCGCGAGATCCGAGAGCGCCGGAACCGCGAGCTGCACGGCGTCGCTGACGATCGTGGCCCCCTTCGGGACCGTCACGGCCGGCTTGCCATCGAACGTCACTACCCGATCGGAATTGGGTTCGACGTCCGGACCGGCGGTTCGCCGCGCTAGATGAGCACCGCCGATGACCAGAGGTCCGTCGCCGTAGGTATTCGACAGCCGGATCCTGAGCCTCGTCCCCCCGATGCTCGTATGGAGGATGAGGCGGAGGGTCTGATTTCGGAACGTCTCGAGTCTCCCGGGCATGAATGGCTGCGGCGCCGCCGCCCAGGTCCCAATCCACCGAGCGCCATTCTCCTGCGCACCAGCACCGGCCACTTCGCTCGGAACGGCGAAGACCAGAAAAAGCAGCACCGCCGCCCGGGCCCACGCAGGCATATCCAGGGGGTACGTCCGGTCCACGAAAATAGTCCAGCGCCGGTTCGAACCAGGACGAATCGACGGCGGGTCTCCGTTGCTTTTCAGGGGAAGAGTCGGGCGCAGCGGCGGGCGCTCGACTCGCGCGCCAGCGGTGCTTCTTCAATTGCCGCGCGGTCGTTCGAGCAGACGCGGCGCGTCAACAGAGCGGCCGCCGACTGCGCATCGTCTGTTGGCAGAGCCGCCGTCGCGCTCATTTGAGCAACGCTACTGCTGCTGCCTTCCCCTGGAAAGCAACGGAGACCCACTGTCGTTCGTCCTCCAACGCGGAATGCGCATCGATGGACGCACTGCGTCAGGTGCTCGGATCGTGATGGGGCGGCTTCGTTCCCCGAAAAAAAATAAATTTTTTTTTTGCGGCCTCGCTTGCGCGGTCTCAGGTGCGCAGCTCGGCGGCGATGGTGCGGGCGGCCGAGCGGGCCTCTTCGAGCTGGTCGGGCTTGAAGCTGATGGCCGCCACGGCGGGATGGCCGCCCCCGCCGTAGCGCTCGGCGATGCGGGCGAGGTTGTGGCGGCGCAAGTCCTGCTTCCAGGGATTGGATCCCAGCGACACCTTGCTGCGGTTCGCGCCGCGCGTGACCGCCACCGTGTACAAGGTCGAGGGGTCGGCGGCATAGGCGATGAACTTGTTGACGTTGTCGACGCCCAGGTCGGCGAGGTCGTACTCCGCCACGGCGCGGTCGACCCGCAGGCGTTGGGTGACCGTGCGCACCACGTCGCGGTGCCTGTCGAGGAGCGGGGAGAGCGGCTGCACCACCCAGGGCTCGCGCAGCACCTCCGAGAGCGGCCGTTGCGACAGCTCCCGGATCAGACGCGGGCACAGCTCCGGGTCCTTGGTGGCCTCGATGAGCAGCATCAGCTGCATCGCCGGCTGGGTCAGCTCGACGGCGGTCTTCGCGTCGGGGAACTGCGCGCCGTCGATCACCTCCGCCCAGTCGACGAGCTCGCTCAGCGGAGAGAAGTCCCACCCGAACCGGTCGCGGCAGACGCGCGCCAGGAAGCGGGTGCAACTCTTCGCGGTCGGGTCCCAGAACTTGCGCCCCGAAGTGTCGGCCCGGAAGTGCGCCTCCTCCTCCGGCGACCCGAACGCGCTCTGGTGGTGGTCGAACCACCAGGTGAGTCGCTGATCTGTGGTGTAGCGGAAATCGACCACCGCGTTCTCTTCCCCCGCGAAGACCTCGTCACCGAAGAGCTGCCCGGCCCGGTGGGCGAGGCCGCGCAGCCCGACCCGATCCATGCCGAGGCCTGGCCGCACCTTCTCCCGGTAGAACCGCAGGAACGTCGCCGAAGACGCGACCCCGTCGAAGCAATGGTCGTGGTAGCCGATCTGCAGCGCGGGCCGTGCCATCCGGAAAGCCTCCTCGATGTCGTCAGCCCGTCGCGACGACGGGCCAGCGCGCCAGTACCGGGATGCGCAGCCGTCCGTCCGGTGGGCGCGCCGCCGCGACCGGACGCACTTCGTGCTCCGCGAAAGCGCGCTTCCAGGATGCGAAGCCGCCGCCCGCGCGCCAGGCTTGCTCGGCGGCGAGGCCTGCCTCGGGTCCGCCTTGGGCGAGCATGTACTCCACCCAGGCCCAGCGGGCGCTGGTGGGCCGGATCTCCGCTCGCCCGCGCAGTCGCGCGCGCAGGAAGGCGAGCTTCGCTTCCACCTCCCCGACCCCCGCGAACGGCGTGCCGTCCATGGGCGTGTTGCGCTTCGCCACGAAGGGCGCGCATCCGAACGAGAGGGGCAGGATGCGCGAGATCTCGCCCGCCAGCCGGGCCAACTCGGCCAGATCTTCCTCCGTCTCCCCGGGGAGGCCCACCATCAGGTACAGCTTGAGCTGCCGGAACCCCGCTTCGCGCGCCAGCTCCGCCACCCGGAGCAGCTGCGCCGAGGTGGTGCGGCGATCGAGGGCTTTGCGCAGGCGCTCGCTGGCGCCGTCCGCCGCGGTGGTCAGCGTCCTTCCGCCGGCGCGGGAGAGCAGCGAGACGAGCTCCGGCCGGGCGCAGAGGCGGTCAGCGCGCAAGCTGGAGATGCCCACCTCGCGCCCGCCGTCCAGAAGCGTCCGCACCAGGTCCACGATCCGCGGGTGATCGGTGACCGCGGCGCCCACCAGGCCCACCCGCCGCGCGCCTTGCGGGAGGAGCTCCAGCACCCGCTCAGGCGGCACGGTGCGCATGCCCCCGTTCGTGGTGCGGCGCATCACGCAGTACGTGCAGCCGCGCGAGCAGCCGCGCTCCGGCTCGATCAGGAACATGTTCCGCAGCTCCGTGTGCGGCGTGACGATCTGCGAGCGCGCCGGGAGCCGATCGTCGTCCGCCTTCATCACCGGCGGGGGCACGGGCGAAAGCGCCGGGGCCCAGAATCCGGGCCTGCGTCCCAGGCGCTCGATCAGCGCGTGCTTTCCGGCCGCGGCGGGCAGGGCCTCGCACAGCTCGTGGACCAGGTCCTCCGCCTCGCCCATCACCACCAGATCCGCGAACGCGGCCAGCGGGACCGGATTCGAAAAGGTGAGCGGGCCCCCGCAGACCACGATCGGATGGGAGTCGGCGCGGTCGGCGGCGCGCACGGGCAGCCCCGACACGTCGAGCATGTCGAGCAGGCCGGACAGCTCCAGCTCGTAGCTGATGGAGAACGCGAGCGCGGCGAAGTCCCCGATCGGCCGCTGCGTCTCGACCGTGCACACCGGGACGCGGGCAGCGCGATGCGCCTCCACGTCCTCGGGCAAGAAGGCCCGCTCCGCGGCGCATCCCGGCTCCGCGTTGAGCTCCCGGTAGATGGTCTGGAACCCCAGCGAGCTCATCCCCACGTGGTACGGGCTCGGGTAGCAGAGGGCGATCCGCGTCGCCGCCTGCCGGGACAAAGTCCCCTGCTCGTCGGCGAGGCGGGCTCGAAGCGGTTCGAGGAGGGCCCAGCGGGTCTGCATTCCGAGTGGGAGGTAACACGCGAGGGTCAGGGAAGCCATCCGGCCGCCTGGATGGTACAGATGCGCCATGCGCCTCCGCTGGGCTTCTTGTGTGCTGTTCTGCGCATGCGCGGAATGGGGGCGGCCACCGCTGACCGCGCCGTACCGGGCGGACCAGCCGCTGCTGCAGGAGCAGGCGCTCCTCGGCCTGGCCGCCGACGGCAGCGCCGCCGCGGTGCAGCTGATCGACGCGGAAGGCGTCGCGCCCCGGCTCGAGCTGCTCGTCCTGGACGCGCGCGGCGGGGAGACCCGTCGCCTCGCGGCCGCTCCGCAAGCGGCCGTCCGCGCTGCCGCGCAAAAGCTACGTGGCGAGGGGCGGCGCCCCGTTCCGCTGCTGGCCGCGGTGGTCGCCGAGGAATGGCCGGACGCCATTGCCGCGGCGGCTGCATCCGGGTTCTCTCCCCGGGCGCCGGCGGCCCCGGAGCCCGGAAAGCGCCGGTGGCCCATCAGCGGCGCGCCCGGCGCCGGATCGTTGCCTTTGGTGCTGCGCGTAGCGTTGTCGGCTGGCGACCCGCCCGCGTTCGTGCTGCTGCTCGGCGAGCGCCCGGGGGGCGAGGTGGGCGGCGACGAGGTGGAGCTCGCCCGGCAGCCGATCGCGGGAAAGCCGGTGGAAGGAGAGCTGTGGCTGTGGCAACGGACCGCGTGGCTCCTCTCCGGCTCGGTCGCGGATGGCGAGCCGCTGCGTCGGGCAGTGGGCCTGCGGCGCGGATCGCTTTCGCGGGGGGAATCGCAGATCCACAACGCTCATGGCTACGCCGACTACTCCGCCGGCGATCTCGACGCCGCCCGCCGCGAGTTCGACCGCGCCATCGCCGCGGATCCGCGGTTCATCGACGCGCTCTACAACGCAGCTTCCACCGCGGCCCTGGCGGACCGGGAGGCGGACGCGGTGGCCTACCTCCGCCGGGCCGCCGAAGTGGATCCCCGGCGCGTGCAGGTCCTGGGGCGCGACGACGACGACCTCAAGGTGCTCCGCCGCCGCGCGGACGTACGGGCGCTCCTGGGTTTGAAGCGCCTGCCGCCCGAAACGTCGGAAGAGGGAAAGGACCGCTGAGACAAGGGGCCGGTTATGGTACGGTCCGCCGCCCTGAAGGAAGGGACCTGGCCCGCGATGCGTACTCCGACCCACCTGCAGTCTCCCGGCGCGCGGCGCCCGCGCCTCGCCGCCGCGGCGGCGCTCGCCGCAGCCTGCGCCGCTGCCGGGTCGCAGGCGCAGCCCGGGCCTTCCGGAGGACCAGGCCTCTCCGAGGAACAGGCCCGCCGCATCCTTCCCCGCGCCGATCTCTCCGGCCTGACCGACGAGCAACGCGCCCAGTTCCTCGAGGTGGCCGGCGACGTCTTCGACTACGCGGGTTGCAAGGACACCCTGGCCCGATGCCTGGGCGCGGACGTCCAGGACGTGCACGCGCTGCGCATGGCCGAGTTGATCAAGGCGCTGCTCCTCGAAGGCGCCACGCCCCCGCGAGTGATCGACACGGTGGAGACCTATTACGCCTCGTTCGACGCCTCGAAGCGTCAGTCGCTGAAGACCGGGGACTGCCCGGTGCTGGGCGACCCGAAGGCGCCGATCACGGTGGTCGAGTTCAGCGACTACCAATGCCCGCACTGCGCGGTCGCCAACAAGCCGCTCCACGATCTCGTCACCGGCGCCGGGAAGGGCAAGGCCAGGCTGTGCTCGAAGTACTTCCCGCTGACGGGCCACCCGCGGGCCCGCGTCGCCGCCGCTTGCGCCGAGTACGCCCGCAAACACGGGAAGTTCTGGCAGATGAACGACCTCCTCTTCGCCAACCAGGACCAGCTGGACGACGACAGCCTCAAGGCATACGCGAAGCAGATCGGCCTGGACGGCGCGCAGATGCTCAAGGAGGTCTACGCCGGCCGCTTCGACGCGTTGATCGACGCGCATCTCCAGGAAGGAGCCGCGGCGCGGGTGAATGCGACCCCCACCTTGTTCATCAACGGCCGCCAGCACATGCTCCCCGTGAAGCTGCAATTCCTCCAGCGGTCGGTGGAAGACGAGCTGGAGTGGCAGCAGAACAAGGCCTTCGTCTACGAGAGTCGCGACGGCAGGGAGAAGAAGGGTTGACCTTCCGTCCCGGCGCAGCCGGGACGGGTGGTGAAGGGCGAGTGACCGACCTGCTCGCGCCGCGCGCGGTGCCGCTGCTCACGCCCGATCTCCCGGGGATCTCGGGCTCCATTCGGGTGATCGAGCAGGACTTCCGGGTCGAGGAGCTCCCGCTCTACGAGCCCTGCGGCCAGGGCGGGCACCTCTACGTGACGGTCGAGAAGTCGAGCCGCACCACCCCCGAGGTCGCCCGCGAGCTGGCGGCCGCGCTGGGGCTGGACCAGCGCGAGGTGGGCTACGCCGGATTGAAGGACAAGCGCGCCGTGACCGTCCAGCGGTTCAGCGTTCCGGTGCCGCCGCGGAGCCCCGATTTCCTCCAGCGCGGCGCCGCTGCCTCGGGGACAGGCTGGCGCGTGCTTTCCGCCGGGCTCCACGGCAACAAGCTCCGGCCCGGGCATCTGCGCGGGAACCGTTTCCGGATCGTGGTGCGCGGCGCGGTGGCCGGAGCGCTGGAGCGAGCCGAGCGCATCCGCGCCGAGCTCGAGTCGCGCGGAGCGGCGAACCTGTTCGGGCCGCAGCGGTTCGGGCAGCGCGGCGACAATGCGGCGCTGGGCGCGGCCATCCTGCGGCGCGAGGCGGCGCCGCGCGATCGGTTCCTCCGCCGACTCGCGCTTTCCGCCTTGCAGGCGGAGCTGTTCAACCGCTGCCTGGCGGGTCGGCTGCGCGACGGCCTCTTCGACCGCGCCATCGCGGGGGACGTCCTGCGCAAGCGCCAGACGGGCGGCCTCTTCGTGTGCGAGGACGCCGCCTCGGACATGCCGCGCGTCAAGGCCGGCGAGGTCGATCCCTCGGGACCCTTGCCGGGCCACTCGCTCTTCGCCGCCCGCGCCGACGCCCTGGCGCGAGAAGAGTCCGTCCTGGCCGAGGCCGGCGTCGATCCCCGCTCCTTCGCGGTCGGCGGGGGCGAGATGGAGGGCACCCGCCGGCCCTACCGCGTCCCCGTGGCAGATCTGCGCATCGAGCCCATCTCCGGCGACGCGCTGGCGCTGGAGTTCATCCTCCCCCGCGGTAGCTACGCCGCCTGCGTGCTGCGTGAGGTGATGAAGGGAGGAGGACCACTTTCCGCGGAGGAGGAGTGATTGCCCCTTTGACCCGTTGCCCCTCTACGCGGTAGCACACGGATCCGACGAATATGCGCACTCGCTTCTGGACTTTCGCCACTTTGGTCGCGCTGGCCCTGGTGGCGAATCTGGCCCTGGTCTCCGCCCGGTTCGCGCAGACGATCGAGGAAGGGTTGGGTTCCCGGCTCACGGTCGCCTCCGGCGAAGTGCGCACCCAGATCGAGCTGCTCGACCTGCGCATCTCGCCCCGCATCGCCGCGTACAACCCCGAGCTGATCGAGGCGACCAAGCCGGAGTCCCCCCAGCAGCCGGCGCGGCCGGACGAGCGGGCGCTGCGCGCGGCGGCGGCGGCGCTCCAGCCCGAGCCGGATCTGCTGGTGGTGGCGACCGCCCGCAGCGCCGCGGTCTCCCGCCGGGGCCGGTCCGCTTCCCTCTCCGAAGACCCCGCGCGGCTTCCGATGATCCGCGTCGCGCTCGAGGGAGGCAGCGGGTCGCCGCAGTTCGTCTCCTTCGACGGCAAGCTGTACCGGATCGCGGCCGCGCGCATTCCGGGAAACGCCGCGGTGGTGTTGACCGGGACGCTGATCGACGACCGGTTCGCCGCGTTGCTCAGGGGCCTGGCCGACGCGGACGTGACCTTCCTCCACCAGGGCGCCGCCGTGGCCAGCTCGCTGCCTGCCGACGATCGGGCCAAGGTCGTCGCCTGGGCCAAGGCGCCGGCAGGAGCGGGCTTCGGAGCTCTGCAGATCGATCTGCCGTTCGTCGGCACGCGGTTTTCGCAGCAGCTTCCGCTCGGCGCTCCTCGCGCCGCGACCCGGGCGGCCCTGGCGCAGCTGGGCCAGGGCGTGCAGGTCGCGGTCTCGCTGCCCGCGGCGCCCAACCTGGCGTGGCTCGCGCGTTACCAGGCATTCTACGTTGCGGGCTGGGTCCTCTTCGTCCTGGTCGCCTTCGTGGGAGGACTCTTCGCCGGCCGCGCTCCGCGCGCCGGGGTTGCGAGCCGTGCGGTGCCCGTTCCGTCTCCATCTCCAGCGCGCGGGAAGAGGGCGGCCGCGCCCGTCGCGGCCGAAACTCCTTGGAGCGACGAGCCGGTTCCCGCCCCCGCCCCGGCCGCGGCGGGTGGGCACGAGCCGCTCGACCCGGAGCTGCCTCCGATTCCCGCCCGGGACGAGGAGCCGCAGCTCGGCCAGCTGCCCGCGTCCGCGGGAGCCGATCCGATGTGGCTCGGGGCCGACGCGGCGGAGGCGGGCCCGGCGCACGGGGAGGAACCGCCCGGCGGCGCGCCCGAGGCGCTCGGTGCGGGCTGGTCGGAAGCTCCCGCCGGCGGAGCGCTTCCGGCGCCGGCAGCGTGGGGATCGGCGGACGCCGGCAGCGCGGAGCCGTGGCCTCCGCCGGGGACGGAAGCCGAGGGGGGCGGAGAGGAGCCGGCCACGGCCCAAGATCCGGACGAGGCGCACTTCCGCGAGACGTTCGAGAAGTTCATGGCGCTCCGCGCGGAGACGGGCGAGGCAGGGAGCCTGACCTACGAGAAGTTCGCCGCCAAGCTCCGTCAGAACCGCGAGCAGATGCTCTCTCGCGGCACGGCGAAGAAAGTGCGGTTCACCGTCTACAAGAAAAACGGGCGCGCGGCGATCAAGGCGAGCGCGCTGCGCTAGGTAGCGCCTACTTGGGCTCCTGGTAGAAGTCGTCGGGCGTCGGCGCCGGCGCATCGAGCTGCTGCTGCGTCGGCTCGGTTCCCGCCAGGAAGCACTCCCGCATCGCGAAGGGATCGTTCTCCCCGGCCAGCGCTCCCGAGCTGCGGTTGACCTTGAGGCAGGTCACGCCCGGCGCCGGCTGCGGCCACTCCTCCACCTCGGTCCCCGAGGTCGCCGCCCGCATCCAAGACAACCAGATGGGTCCGGCGCAGTGCCCTCCCGTCTCGTAGCTGCCCATCATCCGATGATCGTCGAAGCCGACCCATGCGCCGGCGATGATCGACGGCGTGAACCCGATGAACCACCCGTCGCGGTGCTCGTTGGCCGTCCCCGTCTTGCCGGCGATGGGCCGTCCGAGCGCGGTGAGCGAGTGCGCGGTGCCTTCCGGGTCCTCGATCACCGAGCGCATCAGGTCCGCCGTCAAGTAGGCCACGTCCGGGCGCATGTTCTGCTGCAGGTCCGGCTGCGCCGCCTGCAGCGTGGCGCCGTCTCGCGAGACGATGCGCCGGACCAGGACCGGCGCCGCCCGGCGACCTTGCGAGGCGATGGTGGCGTACGCGTTGACCATCTCCAGGATGCCCACCTCGCCGGTGCCGAGCGCCGCCGTATAGCTCTGCGGGATCTCGCTGGTGAGCCCCGCCGCCACCGCCTCCGAGCGCACCTTGTCGAGCCCGACGCTGATCAGGAGCTTCACCGCGACGGTGTTCTTCGATTCGGCGAGCGCCTTGCGCAGGGTCATGGGGCCGGCGAACTCGTCCTTCTCGAAGTTCTGCGGCTTCCAGGGCTTGCCCGTCCAGGGATCGGTGATCACCTCCGGCGAGTCGTCCACCTTCGTCACCGGCGTGTACTTGCCGCTCTCCAGGGCCGCCGCGTAGAGGAACGGCTTGAACCCCGACCCCGGCTGCCGCCGGGCCTGGGTGGCGCGGTTGAACGAGCTGAGCGCCTCGTCGTATCCGCCCACCAGCGCCAGCACCTGCCGGGTGCGCAGGTCCATGCCGACGAAGGCGCCTTGCACCGCGGGGGTCTGCTCCAGCGAGAGGTCGAGCCTGGTGACCCGCATCCGGTTGGGCGCGTCGCGGGTGGCCGAGAACCGCAGCACCCGCACGGGCACCACGTCGCCCACGGACAGGACGTCGAGCGCCGTGCGGGGCGGCGGGGTGGCGTGCTCGGGCTGGAACTCGCGCGCCCACGGCATGGTCGAAAGGGGCACGGTCCCTTGCGCGCCGGGAGCCAGCTCCACTCGCGCCTCGCGAGGGCCGACGGCGGTCACGATGCCGCTGTAGATCGAGTTCTGCTCCAGCGGCCGGGAGCGCGCGGCGCGCGCGAAGGAATCCGGCTGGAGCGCCTCCTTCTCGGAGATGCCTTCCAGATCGAGCGCTTCGACCGAATCGGGTCCCTTGGCGATCTGCGCGTACCGGCGCGCCAGCGCGGCGCGGAAGTCGTCCAGCCGCGAGGCGTCGAGGCGGATGGGAGCCCCGCGCCAGCCCTGCCGCTTGTCCACGGCGCGCAGCCCCTCGCGCACCGCCTGGTCGGCGGCCGCCTGCAGTCGCGGGTCCATCGCCACTTCCACGGTCATGCCGCTGGTCTCGACGGCCGCGTCGCCGTATTGCGCGACGAGCTGGCGCCGCACCTCCTCCAGGTACCACCCGCCGGGCGGATCCGGAGGGAGAGCGGGCAGCGCGATCGGCTTCTCCACTTCCGCGTCGTGGTCCGCGCGCGAGATGTAGCGGTTTGCCAGCATGCGATCGAGCACGTACGTCTGCCGCCGCTTGGCGCGGTCCGGGTGCCGCCGCGGATTGATGCGCGCGGGGTTCTGCGGCAGGCCGGCGAGGATCGCCGCTTCACCCAGGTCGATGTCCCAGACGTGCTTGTTGAAGTAGTAGAGCGACGCTTCCTCGACGCCGTAGCGCGCCCGTCCGAAGTTGATCTGGTTCAGGTAGAGGAAGAGGATGTCGTCCTTGGAGAGGTTCTTCTCCAGGCGCAGGGAGAGGAGGATCTCCTTCAGCTTGCGCCGCCAGCGCTTCTCGCTTCCCAGGAAGAAGTTCTTCACCACCTGCTGGGTGATGGTGGAGGCCCCCAGCCGCTTCTGCCCGCTGATCGCGTCGACGATGGCGGCGCGAAACAGCGAGAACGGGTTGAAGCCCGGGTGCCTGTAGAAGTCCTTGTCCTCGGCCGAGACGACCGCCTGCACCAGGACGCGCGGGATCTTGTCCATCGACACGACGGTGCGGCGCTCCCGGTAGAACTGCCCCACCACCGTGCCGTCCTGCGCCACCACCTTGGTCGACACCATCGGGTGGTAGTCCTTCACCGTGTCGAACGTGGGGATCTCGCGGGCGAGGTAGAGGTAGCCGGCCACAAGGCCCAGGACGAGAAGGAGCGCGGCGGCACCGCAGGTCCAGGCCGCGCGGCGCAGCCAGATCTTCCAGCGCGGAGGCCCTTCCGGGACGTGGCCGGCGTAGTCGTCGGCCGGCACCGGCCGGTACGGCTCGACTTCGGGCTCGGGAGGCTCGGGCGGCGGCGGAGGCTTCGGCCGCGCTCGCAGGAATGCCGTCGCCCCCGGCGAGTCGTCCTCGGAGGGGACGGGTTCGGGCTCGGGTTCGGGGGGCGCCTCGGGCTCGGGTTCCGGGGGTGGCTCGGGCTCGGGCTCCGGCTCGTCGGGAATCTCGGCGGCCTTCTCGTCCCACCACGCGCCGCGGCGGCCCCTCTTCTGATCCGGGGGCGGCTGCGGGACGACGCGCTTCGGAGGAGGAGGAGGAGCGGGCTCCTCGTCCGGCAGCGAGACCTGCAGCCCCTTGCGAGGCGCGAGCGGCTCGTTGCGGGAGCGGCGCTGCCCACCCGGACCGTCGAGGCGCACGAACGCGGTGGCACCCGGCGCGTCGTCCGCTCCGGGAGCGGGTTGCGCACGCATCGCGACGGTGCTTCCGGGAGACTCGTCGATGGTGACTTCCACCGTCGGCGGGGCGTCGGCCTGCGGGTCCTCCTCCTCGCTCGCGGGCCCGGTGACGAGGGTGGAGGGGCCGGGATCGGGGCGCTTCGGAGGGGACATCGCGGAGGGAAGGATGCCTCACTTCGCCGCGCCGGGCTACCGCCGGTCACGGTCACGGTCAGGGTCAGGGTCAGGGTCACGGTCACGGTCACGGTCAGGGTCACGGTCAGGGGTCAGGGGTCAGGGTCACGGTCAGGTTGGGGTTGAAAGCGTGACCTGGCAGAGGAAATGGGTACAACACGCCCGTGCCGGGTTGGTTCGTCTACCTGCTGCGATGTGGCGACGGCACTCTGTATGCCGGTGCGACCAACGATGTGGAGGCGCGGTTGGCTGCGCACCGCGCTGGGAGAGGCGCGCGGTATACGCGCGGGCGGGGCCCCCTGGCGCTGGTGCATTGCGAGCGGCATGCGGACAGGTCGGCGGCGTTGCGGCGCGAATGGGAGCTGAAGCGCCTCAGCCGCGCGGACAAGCTGGCGCTCCTCCTTGACAGTCCCCGGGACCGTGGTAAGCGCGCGCACATGCGAAAGCTCGCCCCCTTGGCCCTGGTCCTGTTGTTCGGCTGTCCCAAGCCTCCGCCCTACCCGGAGTGCCGGAACGACGACGACTGCAGCGGGCACGCGGAAGTCTGCATCAACAACGTGTGCCGCGAGTGCCGCGACGACGCGCAGTGCGCGAAGAAGCCCGGCACCGTGTGCGTCAACAACGCCTGCCAGCCCAAGGCGCAGTGCCAGACGAACCGGGACTGCCCGCAGGGGCAGAAGTGCGCGCAGAACCAGTGCGTCCCCGAATGCTCGGAGGCCACCGCCGAGCAGGACTGCGGCTCCGGGCGCAAGTGCCTGTCCGGCCGCTGCGCGGCCGCCGACGCGTGCAACGTCGACGCCGACTGCGGCTCGGGGCAGGCCTGCATCCAGAACCGCTGCCGCGCCGCGCAGGCTTCCTGCCGGCTGGAGACGGTCTACTTCGGATTCGACGACTCGACCGTCTCCTCCGAGGCGCGCAGCACGCTCGACGCGGACCGGCAGTGCCTGCAACGGCGCGGCGACCCGGCTGTGACCGTCGCCGGTCACTGCGACGAGCGCGGCACCACCGAATACAACGTCGCGCTGGGGCAGCGCCGCGCCGAATCGGTGCGCAAATACTTGATCGGGCTCGGAGCCGACGGTAGCAAGATCAAGGTGGTGAGCTACGGCAAGGAGCGCCCGGTGGATCCCGGCCACAGCGAGGCGGCCTGGGCGAAGAACCGCCGCGCCGAGATTACCGCCGGGGCGGCACAGTGAGGAGGCTGCTGCCGCTCTGCCTGGCGCTGTGCGCCGCTTGCGTCACGACGAAGCAGGAAGGCGACGAGATGCGCAAGCGCATCGACGCGCTGGAGAAGGACCTCAAGGCGCAGAAGGAGGCGACCGCCGCGGACCGCCAGAAGCTCCAGACGGAGCAGGCGGCGAAGCTCAAGGAAGTGCAGGACGCGATGGACGCCCTGAACCGCGCGGCGCGCAAGAGCGGCGCGGACCTGGCCGTCGACCTGGAAAAGGCGCAGAACGACCTGGCGCAGAACCGCGGGACGCTCGAGGTCTTGCAGCACCGCCTGGACCAGATGGACCAGGCCAACGCCGAGCGCGACCGGAGGATCGACGAGAACTCCCGGTTCGTCGCCACCAAGCAGAAGGAGCTGGAACACCCCACCGACAAGGCGGGCCTCTACGCGGCGGCGCGCAAGAAGCTGGACGCGGGCGACACCGGCATCGCCCGCCAGTTCCTCGCCGAGTTCCTCGCCAAGTACCCGAAAGACGAGCTGGCGGGGAACGCCCAGTACTGGCTGGGCGAGACCTACTACGCGGAGAAGCGCTGGAACGAGGCGATCGTCGAGTTCCAGAAGGTGCTCAAGGACCACCGGGGCAGCGAGAAGACCCCCGACGCGCTGCTCAAGATCGGCATGGCCTTCCAGAACCAGAAGGACTGCAAGAACGCGCTGCTCTTCTTCGACGAGGTCCAGCAGGCGTACAAGTCGTCGCCCGCGGCCAAGATGGCTCGCGAGCAGGAAGCGCAGTGCAAGAACCTGAAGCGGAAGGCGGCCGGCAAACCTTCGCGCTGAGACAGGCCGCCGCAGCCCTTCAGGGCATGGTGACCACGGTCAGGTCGCGCAGCGGAACGCACTGACAGGCGAGGCGCTTCCCGCCCTTCACCAGCCGCCGGTGCAGCAGCTTCTCCTTCCAGGTCGGCGGGCTGACGGCGGCGGGGTCCCTGCTGCGCAGGAATACCGCGCACGCCGTTCCGGAGCACCTTCCCTTGCCGCCGCACGGGTGCACGGCGGCGAAGCCGCGTTGCAGCACGATGCCGGCCTGCGCCGCAGCGTCGTGGACGGTCGCCCCCTGCGGGACCTCGACGGTGACCGACTCCATCTCGAAAGTGACCTTGGGCACGGGCCTGCCGGTTTACAGGCGGAACCGCTGCCCTGGCAACAATCCATCCTCGACCCTCTCCAGGAGCGCGACCAGGTCCTTCCGGGCGAACTTGCCCTGGGCCAGCTCCTGGAAGGCGAGCGCGGCGTCCACCAGGTACCGGGTGACGAAGTGAGCGGTCGTCTCCTCCAACTCGTCCGGAAGCAGCTCGCGGTGCGCGCCGCTGCGCCAGAACCGATCGATCAACTCGTAGTCGCGGAGCAGCTCGCGCCGGGCCATCTCGCAGGCGACCCGCAAGGTCGACGGGCCGGGAGCGGAGGGGCGCTCGACGGCCGCGCGAAAGCGTTGCCGGGCGGACTCGTCCAGCCACTCCTCGAGCGCGGGAGGCCAGGCGCGCAGCTCGGCGGCGAGGCGGTCCGCGACCTGGCCCAACAGGTAGTCCTTCAGCTCTTGCGGCTTTCGATCGACGAGGTGGTCCCAGCGTCCCATCACGGGGCTCCCGGCAGTCCCGGCCGAGCATAGACGACGACCTGAGGCGCCTCGTCCAGATAGAGGCCGGTGGCGGGCGTCTTGGTGCCGAACGCATTCCAGGTCTCGGGCTCGCGGTCGCGGAATTCCCGGTGCCACTGCAGCGCTGCGTAGTGCGCATCCCACGGTCCTGCCGCGTACTGGATGTCGCCGCGTAGCAGGCCGGCCTGCTGATAGGCGCGGTAGCTCTCGAGGTTGACCTCGTGGAAGAACACGCGCGCGCCCCGGGGAGCGTGCGCGTTGAGCCACGGCAGCACCGCGGTCACGTTGTTCGACCAGTACTGCCGTTGCATTCCCAGGCTGGCCGCGCCCGCGATGCCACCCGCCAGCTCACCGTACGCGCTCGTGCCGTACGGATGCACCCGCGCGATCTGCCACAGGCCCGGAAGCAGGGCGGCGGCGGCCGCGACGGCGAGCCCCCGCGCGCGGGGCAGGCCGGCGTTCGGCGCCAGGTCGGCGGTGCGCGCGAGAAGGTGCGCCGCTTCCGGCGCGAGCAGGGCGACGAACGCCAGCCAATGCTTGATCCCGCCGAAGATGGGCGTGGTGCGGAGCAGGAACGGCAGGATGGCGGTGCCGGCGAGCCCCAGCTCGAGCAGGCGCAGCGGGGAGAGGGTGCGGTGGGCGAAGTCCCAGAGGAGCCTTGCGCCTGCAGCGGCGAAGAGCACCACCTGCGGCAGCGGGAGCACCAACGCCAGCAGCACCAGCGGATAGAAGATGGGGAAGGGCGGCCCCCTCAGCTCGCGCCCGAGGTAGTACCAGGCGTAGTGCACGTGGCGGGTGTGGAAGGAGATCCAGTCGGAGAGGTGTCGCAACGGGTCGTGCCACAGGAGCGGCCAGGTGGCGAAGAGGACCAGCGGCCCGAGCAGCAGCCACGGCAGGGTCAGCAGGGCGCGGCGGCGGAGGGGGGCAGGAAGAAGCAGGGAGTGCACGAGGAGGACGGGCGGGAGGAGCCAGGCGTTGTGCTTGATGCCGAGGGAGCAACCGAAGAGGAACGCGAGAAAGACCAGGCTGGAGGTCGAGGGCGAGGGCGAGGGCGAGGTCGAGGTTGAGGCGGAGGGCGAGGTCGAGGTCGAGGTCGAGGTTGAGGGGGAGGGCGAGGGCGAGGGGGAGTTTGAGGGCGAGGGAGAGGTGTGGAGGATTCCGATTGCTCTGGCCCAAGCGACGCCCACGCCCGCGGTCAATGCGCAGATCGGGATGTCGAAGCAGGCCAGGTGGCCGTGGAAGAAGGTCCCTTCGGCGAACCAGAAGAGGGACGGCGCGAGGACGGCCGCCGCGCGGGAGCGCTGGGAGCCGAGTATGGCGAGCCAATAGGTGAGCAGGGCGCCGGAGATGAAGGCCGGCAGGCGCCAGGCGAGCGCGTCGGGCAGCCACCGCAGGCCGGTGGTGAAGACGAGGTGCGACACCGCGAAGAGCAGCTTGGCCAGGCCGGGGTGCTCGGAGTTGACGCTCCAGTACCGTCCGGTCTCACGCAGCGCGGTGGCGGGGGCGTGCAAGAGCAGCAACACCCACTGCTCGTAGCTCTTGGCCGCCTCGAAGTAGTAGCCCTCGTCGCGCACGAACCCGACGCCCGCCTGGGTGGCGAAGAGCGCGGCGAAGGTCACGGCAGCCAGCGCGATCGGCAGGCGGCGGCTCACGGTGCAGTCGTCCACGCCGAAAGGCAGAAGGGCCGGTCGGCGTCGCGCGCGCTGACCAGGAAGGTGAATGCGTGCTCTCCGGCGGGCGCCGCCGTGTCGAGCCGGCGCCACCCGGGCTCGGTGGGAACGGTAGGCGGCACCGAGAGCGTCGCGAGCGGCGCGGCGTCGACTTCCACCTCCACCCGCACCGGTCCGCGATTGGCCTGGTATGCGCGCTCGCCGACGATGCCCGCGCGCACGTGCAGCGTCCCGCCCACGCCACGGGCCTGGAGCCGGCCCGGTTCGGGGGGCCGGCCGATCTGCACCTGCACGCACTGGCGCGGAACGTAGTCGACCTCGTGCTCCTCGAGCGGGTTGGTGAGGAACGAGAGGACGCGCGGACCGTGCAGCTCCCAGGGCTGCAGCGAGAGCGCGCCGAGGCGCAGCTCCTCGCCCGCCGTGGCCCCGCGGTCGCGCAAGGCCGCGCGGGCCCTTCCGAGCCCGCCGAACGGCGCGCGGGGCAGCGCCAGGAGCCAGAGCCGTCCGACCCCGGGATAGTCCGCCGCGCGCAGGTCCTCCTCGGTGCGCACGGGCAACGACTGGACGAAGGCGCGCGCGCGCTCGGCCCAGGGCGGCCACACCTGGACTGCGTCGGCGGGCCCGGCGCGGACCCGCAGCGCGGCCGCCGCCTCGGCCCAGTCGCCGCTCGCGGGCAGCCGCAGCGGCAAGGTGAGGTCGAACAGCAACGCGGCGGCGCCCACCGCCACGACGGCGAGGAGCGGAACCGCCCAAAGGCGATCGCTCCGGCGCCGGGCCGGCGCGGCCGGGCCTTCCACTACGACTGCCCGAGCTTGATCTTCCGCTCGCTCTTCTCCCGGTCGAACAGGCAGAGCGCGACCTCTGGATATTGCGTGAACCCTGGCGACCACTCCGGGTGCATGGCGCAGCGCGGATCGAAGCAATGGTGCAGGTCCCAGAGATGTCCCACGTGGTGCGCGGCGCGCTTGGCGAGCCCGACGTCGAGGGGCAGCTCGCCTTTGGCGCCCAGGCCGTGGCTGGTGACCACCGCGCGCCCTCCGCCAAACTGCGGGAACCCCGTCATCGGGCCCTTGCCCATCGGCCCTTCCGGCGCGGCGAGCGGCACGTTGGTGAGGTAGACGATCTTGTCGTCCGCGTAGAGCTGCGTGTCGTCGTCGATCTCCTCCAGCAGCTTGGGCGCCTGATACGATTCCTGGTCGTCGGCGAGCGCGGACTCGGGCAGCTCCGCCTCGCCTTCGATCTCGCAGCCCATGCCGTAGGCTGCGTGCAGGCGGCGCGCCACGTGCTCCAGCACTTCGGAAGGGAACTCGCTCAGCGTGACCAGCCGGATCATCGCTTGCCCCTCCGGGCGGGTTTCTTCGCCGGCTTCTTGGCCGCGGTTTTCTTGGCGGGCTTCTTCGCCGCGGGCTTGCGCGCGGCGGCCGGCTTGGCCTTCGCAGACCGGTTCGCCGCCTTCTTGGCGGGCGGAGGCTTCACCTTGGAAGGCGCCTTGGCCGCCGGCTTGGCCGGGCCGATCGCCTTGGCCGCGACCTCCAATGCCTTGGCGACGATCGCCTGCGGCCGGGTCGTCCCGGGCGGCGCGTGCAACCTCGCGCTGGGCTGCGCCGCCGCGTCTTCGTGGGTGGCTTCCAGCGCGTCCTCGGCCAGCTCGTCGAGCGCCTCGGGCTCCTCCTCCTCGGCGGTGACGCGCATCGCCCGCTGCCGCACCAGGTCCTTGGTCTCGCTCTCGTCGGCGATCTCGGACTCGTTCTGGTCGGCGGCTTTCACGGCCTTGGTCTCGCCGTCGCCTTCCACCTCGACTTCGTCGCCGAACGGGACCTCGTCTTCCATCCCGTCGTCGCCGGCCCGCGCGGCCGCCCGCGCCGGGCCGCTCGAGTCGGGTACCCCCAGCGCGGCGGGCTGCAGCGGCCTTCCTTTGCGCTTCATGCCGGGAGGAGGCCAGAGCGCGTAGTCCAGGTTGTCCTCGGCCACGTGGAGGGGAAGGTTCGTCGCCGCGGCGATCTCCCCCACCAGGAGGTGCCGGGCGCTGTCGTACAGCTCGCGCTCTTTCTGCGGCAAGGGTCGCACCCGGCTGAGCGCGTGCAGGCCCTTGAGCACGTCGAGGGTTCCCTGCAGCCCGCCTCCCGTCATCCGATCCGCATTCTCCCGGTGGCGTACCTTCCAGTCGAGCTGCGGATCGTCGCTGGGCGCGGCGAGCTGGTCGAACATGTCGTCGATGGCCGCGACGCTCGCCACCTTGCGCAGCCCGATGCCCATCACCTTCGCGCGCGGCACCATCACCGTGGCGCCGTCCTCCTCGCGGGAGAGGGTGACGACTTCCCAGTCGCGGCCGGCGATCTGCTTCACCTCCACGCCGGTGATGCGGCAGATCCCCTGGTTCGGGTATACGACCCGGTCGCCGATGTGCAGGCTGCCGTCGCCGATCTGGATCTCGGTGCCCTTGTTCGCCATCGCGCCCATTCGGTACACCGCGCGCCACGAGCGGTCAACGCGATCGCTCCTTGGAGCGGCCAACCAGGCTATCGTGGTCGGTGGGATGGCGACCGCCCGCAACAAGCTCCGCGAGGAGCTCAGCGCCAGATTCGTCCCGCTGCTTCGCCAGCGCGGGTTCGCGGGCCCCGATCGGATCGCCGGCAACGCCCTGTTTCACGACTTCCGCCGGAGTACGGCCGCCGGGACCCAGGTGCTCTCGATCCAGTTCGAGAAGTACCAGCGCCCGCGCTGCATCCTGAACCTCTGGGTGGAGCCCCAGGAGGGAGTCGATGCGGTCATCAACCGGGGCGGAGCGGTCATTCAAGGCCGGGTCCAGCCGCGCCGGGGCGCCTCCATCCGGAAATGGTTCCGGGCTGACCACCCGTGGTGGCAGCGGATGCTGGGACGCAAGTCGACGCGCGAGCGCGAGGCCGTCTCGGAGGCCATTGCCCTGCTCGACGAGATCGATCGCTTTTGGCAACAACCGCTCCTGTTCGTGGTGGTGTTCGGCTACCTCTTGCCGCGGATGGGCTTCGTCGGCCGCGGCTACGGATCCGCGCTCCTGCCCGGCATCCTGGCCGTATCGCTGGCGCTCTCGACGTCCAGGCGGTGGCGCTGCCGATGGTGGCCGACTTCGGGTTCACCCGGGAGATCGACGATCGGCTCCTCGCGCCGGTCTCGGTGCGCCTGGTGGCGCTGGAGAAGGTCGTCTTCGGCGTGTTCCAAGGCCTGGTCGCCGCGCTCGTGGTGCGGCCGATCGCCCGCCTCATCATGGGGCCGGTGCCGGAGCTGACCCTGGCGCACGCCGGCGTAGTGCTGGTGGTGACGCTCCTCGGCGCGGCTGCCTCACATGCCCGTCGCCGCCGTGCTCCTGGCCCTGGCTGCCTTGACCTGCGGCTTCTGGGTCTGGGGGGCGCATACGTTCGAGCGGCGGGCGATCGGCTGACACGCCGCTTTACAAGCAGCCAGTTGCGCAGCGCGTCCAGGGTCACTACATTTCCGTATGACGCTGAGCGTCATCATGCGCGGCGGTGCGTGAGGAGCGTACATGGCGGAGCACGTCCAGGACCTTCCCACCCAGGCCGAGGAGTCGCGCGGCGGGGACTTCCTCTTCGCGCCGGTCGGTTCCGCGCCCTTCATGACCCCCGAGCGGTTCACCGAGGAACAGCGCCAGTTCTTCACCACCGGCCTCGACTTCGTGCGCCGGGACGTGCTGCCCGCGGCCGATCGGATCGAGCAGAAGAACAATCCGCTCTTGCGCGAGCTGCTCGGAAAGGCCGGGGAGCTGGGTCTCCTCGGCGTGGACGTCCCCGAGGAACTGGGCGGTCTCGGCCTCGACAAGACCACCTCGATGCTGGTGGCGGAGTCGCAGGGCGGGTATGGGTCCTGGGCAGCCACCTTCGGCGCGCACACCGGGATCGGCACGCTGCCGATCGTCTTCTTCGGCACCCCGGAGCAGAAGGCGAAGTACCTCCCGGACCTGGCCAGCGGCCGCAAGGTGGCGGCGTACGCCTTGTCCGAGGCCGGCAGCGGCTCCGACGCGCTGGGCGCGAAGACCGTCGCGCGCCTCGATCCGGACGGAAAGCACTACCTGGTGAACGGCGGGAAGATGTGGATCACGAACGGCGGCTTCGCCGACGTGTACGTCGTCTTCCTCAAGATCGACGGGTCGAAGTTCACCGCGATGATCGTCGAGCGGGGAACGCCCGGGTTCACCCAGGGGCGCGAGGAGCACAAGCTCGGCATCCGAGGCAGCTCGACCACCCCTCTGATCTTCGAGGACTGCAAGGTCCCCACAGGGAACGTGCTGGGCGAGATCGGCAAGGGTCACAAGATCGCGTTCAACATCCTCAACGTCGGACGGCTCAAGCTCGCCGCCTTCGGCGTGGGCGGCATGAAGTACGTGCTCCAGGGAGGGATCGACTACGCCGCCCAGCGCAAGCAGTTCGGGCGCCCGATCGCCGGATTCGGCCTGGTCCGCGAGAAGCTCGCCCGCGCCGCCGCATACATCTACGCGGCCGAGGCGATGACGTACCGCGCGGCCGGCGCGATCGACGCCGCCATCGCGCAGTCGGACGGCTCTCCGGCCAAGGTGATGGAGGCCATCGAGGAGTACGCGATCGAGGCCTCGATCATGAAGGTGACCGGCTCGGAATGGCTCTTCCACACCATCGACGAGGTCCTGCAGATCCACGGCGGCAACGGGTTCGTCGAGGACTACCCGATCGAGCGCGCCTACCGCGACAACCGCGTGAACCGGATCTTCGAGGGGACCAACGAGATCAACCGGCTGCTGATCCCCGGCATGATCTTCAAGCGCGCGGTGAAGGGCGCCGTGCCCCTGACGGCGGCGGTCCAGCAGCTGGACGAAGAGATGACGGACCCCCGGCACTTCCCTGCCCCTCTCGGCCGTCTGGCGGCGGAGCGCCGCGGGGCGGAGATGGCCAAGCGGCAGTTCGTCTTCGCCGCCAAGTGGGCCGCCTCGCTGGGCAGCGCGCTGGAGGAGCGCCAGGAGGTCCTCGCCGCTCTCGCCGACGTGGCCATCGAGGTCTACGCGATGGACTCGATCCTGGGCCGCACGCTGGCGGCCGGAGGAGCCGGCTTTGCCGGCGACGGGCCGCAGCCGAAGGCGGAGGCAGACGGTGTCGACCGGCCGGAGCTGCGCGACGCGCTCTGCCGCTTCTACTGCATGGAGAGCCGCGAGCGCGCGGTCAGCCGGGCGCGCACCGCGCTCTGTGCCGTGGTTCCTCCCGAGGAGTTGGACTCGCAGCTCGAGCAGCTCTCGCGTCTCCACGAGTACATACCAGTCAACAGTGCCGAGGCGCGCGAAGGAATCGTGCCGTCGCTCCTCGAAGCGGGTGGATATCCGCTGTCGTACTGACCTCGCCGCTTACCTCTCCCGACATCCGTGCGCAGATTCGCGCGGGGAGCAGATCGCAGGGCGGGGGGGGGCGTGTGCGGAACTCAGAGCCAGGGCGGTCGGGAGCGGTCAGGCCGCTGTGGTCGGAGGCGGACAGCCTGCGGGAGCGGGTGGCGGACGCGCCGGCGCTGTTCGGGTTCTTCTCCTTCGACGCCGCGCTCTCGCAGCGGGCGTCGCACGGCCACCTGCGCACCAATCCCGCGGCGCGCGCGGCGCTCATCCGGTTGTGCGCGGCGCCGAACAGCCGCGGAGCGGTGATTTCCGGGCGCCGGGTGGAGACCCTCCAGCACCGCCTGCGGCTGCACCGGCTGGGCTACGTGGGCGTGCACGGCGCCGAGGTGCAGAACTTCGGCTTGCGACTCGTCACCGAGCCCGACCTGGAAGAGGCCGAGCAGGCGATCGGGCGCCTGCGCAAGGCCTGCGCCCGGGTCCCGGCGCTGCTGGCGCCGGGGATCGCCGTCGAGGATCGGGTCTGGGCGCTGGTCCTGCACCTGCACCATGGCGCTGCCGCGGAGCAGGTGGCAGCGGCGGAGCAATTCGGCCGGCTGGTCGCCGCCGAGGGCCTGCGGCTCCGGCGCGAGAACCACGCGATCGAGGCCTGCGCGCACGGGGCCAGCGTCGGCCGGGCCGCGCTCGGTCTGCTCGCGGGATTGCGCACTGCGCTGCCGGTCTACGTGGGCGCCGGCGACGCCGACGAGGACGGCTTCGCGGCCGTCCAGCGGTTCGGCGGGATCACCGTGCACGTGGGCCCGCCGCCGCGGACGGGGACCGCCGCCCACTGGCACGTCGCCGACTGCGGCGAAGTGATCCGGCTGATCCACTGGCTGGCCGACGCCCGCCGCCGCTGCCCCAGGTAGCCCCGCCGCGATCAATCCCGGCGCTCGGTTCAGTTGACCGTGATCAGTTGGGGGGTCGAGGGGGGAGCGAGCTCTCATGATTCGTCACTTCGTGTCTTGCTTCATGCGTGCCTCGGGCGAGGCCGAGTCGCGATCGTGAATTCGACGTCCGAGCATGAGTGGCGTGGATCTCCGTTTTGCTTTTCGGGGGAGCGCCAAGCCCAGTCAGGCGAAGAGTGCAGCTCGCATGGGAGCCCGGTCGCCAGCACGGCCTCTGGGCCACCCGGATTGACGCGCTGCGGCCCGTCCTGGAACAAGTTGACGCACGTGGCCTCGGCACGGGCGACGCTTCATCGCGCCATCCAGCCCGGGCAGCGAGTCGCCGAGGTTTCGACCACTCCCACGAGCAACTTCGGCGCGAGGCGCATCATCGGTCATTTGACCGATGCCTGCCTTTTCTAGTTGACGAGTTCAGCAGGCCGTTCGGATCGGCCCTCCGACCATCGCACAATCCTGAGTCCTGAGCGCTCAGGACGCGCTCCTCTGCACGCAGGATCGAGCTCCACTCTGGCGTGTCCCTTCACCACCCCGCGTGCACCAGCGGCCGGCGCAGAGAGTGGCAAAACGGCCGTGCTACCAAACGTGCATGATCAACTCACTCGAAACCGTAGCGTTGCTCAGCGATCCGGACCTTCTCGCCGGGACACACGAGCTGGTCGACAACTCTTTGTGCACGGAGGCAGACCTCCTCGTGCATCTGAGCGAGATCGACGAGCGGAAGCTGTACGCCGACCGCGCGTTTCCCTCCATGTTCGCATTCTGCGTCGGCGAGCTACGGTTCTCCGAGGACGCCGCTTACAGCCGGATCATGGTGGCACGCGCAGCGAGGCGAGTGCCGGCCATGATCGAGGCAACGCGGTCCGGGCAAGTCCACCTGACCGGACTGCGCCTGCTCGCGCCGCACCTGACTGCCGAGAATCACTCCGAGGTGCTCGCCGAGGCAACAGGCAAGACGAAGCGCGAGATCGAGGAACTGGTCGCGCGTCTGGCCCCGCAGCCGGCGGTTGCGCCCACGATCCGGAGGCTCCCGGAGCGGCCCGCTCCAGCCAGGGCGGAACCGCTGACCCTCGCCCTCGAGCCGGCGCCTGCAAGGCCGCCGCCGCGCGAAGACCATCGGCGCGCCATCGCGCCACTTGCAGAGAAGAAGTACCGGGTAGAGTTCACCGCAGACCAGGAACTTCACGACAAGCTGCGAGAAGCACAGGACCTGCTCCGGCACCGCATTCCGGATGGAGACCTGGCCTGCATCGTCGAGAGGGCGCTCGATTTGCTGATCGACCACGTGAAGAAGGAGCGGTTCGGGGTCGGTCGGAAACCTCGGCAGCCGTCCGCCGTAGCCGTGCAGGAGGAGGCCTCCTCCCGCCACATCCCGGATGCGATCAAGCGGAAGGTCTACCAGCGCGACGGGGGACGTTGCACGCTCGTAGACGAGCGAGGACGCAGGTGCCCGGCGACGGGCAACCTCGAATTCGAACACGTCGACGGATTCGCGCTCACGCATCTGCACGATGAAGATCGGATCCGGCTGCTGTGCCGTAGCCACAATCAGCACGCAGCGGAAAAGACCTACGGCCGCGCCTTCATGGAGCGGGCACGATCGCTACGTGTCTCGACTTGTTCTGGGCCGGGACGCGGCGCGTTAAGAGCGGTCACGCGCCAATTGGACCTGCTCGGCCAGCCGACAGGCGCCGAAGGCGCCGGATCGAAGAGCGTGATGTGCGTGGCGGAGCGGTCGACTCAAGCGAGCCATGCGGTACCGGTATGGTAGGAGAGCAGCGTGGCGCGTCTGGATCCCCACAGCTACGCCGATTCCGAGCAGCCCGTTGCGGAGCGGATCGACCTGGCCCTCAGGGTGGACTTCGCCCAGCGCGTGCTCGCAGGCTCGGCGCTCCTGACCCTGCGGGAGGCGTCCGCGGGACCGCTCGACCTGGACACCCGCGACTTGCGCATCGGCGCGGTCGAGACGCCGGAGGGCAAGCCTCTGCGCTACGAGCTGGCCCCGCCCGAGCGCATCCTGGGCACCCGACTGCGCGTGCACCTCCCTCCGGGTACGCGCGCGCTCCGCATCCGCTACTCGACCTCGCCGGAGGCGTCCGCGCTGCAGTGGCTGGCGCCCTCGCAGACGGCGGGCGGGCGACACCCGTACCTCTACAGTCAATGCCAGCCGATCCACGCCCGGTCCTTGGCACCCCTGCAGGACACCGCGCGCATCCGGATCCGCGCCGGTGCCCGCTTCACCGTCCCGGAGCACCTGCGCGCGCTGATGGCGGCGGCTCCCCTCGGCCGCGAGGCGGGTGGCGAGGGCGAGGTGGTGGACCTGTTCGAGATGCCCCAGCCCGTTCCCCCCTACCTGCTCGCCTTCGCGGTGGGCGATCTGTCCCCCCGGCAGCTTTCCACCCGATCGGCGGTGTGGGCGGAGCGCAGCGTGGTCGACGCGGCGGCGTGGGAGCTGGACGGCGTCGAGACCATGCTGCAAGTCGCCGAGGTCCTCTTCGGTCCCTACGAGTGGGAGCGCTACGACGTGCTGGTGATGCCGCCCTCGTTCCCCTTCGGCGGCATGGAGAACCCGCGGCTCACCTTCGCCACGCCGTCGCTCCTGGCGGGGGATCGGTCCCTGGTCAACGTGATCGCCCACGAGCTGGCCCACGCCTGGACCGGCAACCTCGTCTCCAACGCCACCCTCGAGCATTTCTGGCTGAACGAGGGGTTCACCGTCTACGCCGAGCGCCGCATCCTCGAGGCGCTGGAGGGCGCGGAGGCGGCCGAGCTGCACGCCGCGGTCGGGCTGCACGAGTTGGAAGTGTCGCTGCGGCGGTTCGCCAAGCGGCCCGAGCTGACCAGGCTGCGCACCGACATGCAGGGCGTGGATCCGGACGAGGCGTACTCCACGGTTCCGTACGAAAAAGGGTACCTGTTCCTGCGCCGGTTGGAGGAGCTGGCCGGCCGCGACCGCTGGGACCTCTTCCTGCGCGCCTACTTGGACCGGTTCCGCTTCCAGTCGATCACCACCGACGACTTCCTGCGCTTCCTCGACCAGCGGCTGCCCGGAATGTCCTCGAAGGCTGGCGCGGACCGCTGGATCGACGGTCCCGGATTGCCGCCGGACGCGCCGCAGCCCCGGTCCCGCCGCCTGGACGAGCTGCGCGAGATGGCCCGGCGGGCGGGGGAGGGAGTGCTCCCGGACGAGAATGCGGCGGTCCGCCTGCAGCCCACCGAGCTGCTCGTCTTCCTGCAGTCCGTGCCGGAGCTGTCCGCCGACGTGTGCGGGCAGCTCGACGCGCTGCTCGGCCTCTCGCGCCGCCGCAGCCTGGAGCTGCGGCACGCCTTCGTGCTCGTCCAGCTGCGCGCAGGGGTCGAGGCCGGGCGCGAAGCGGCGCGCTGGCTGCTCCGCGAGACCGGCCGGATGAAGTACCTGCGCCCGGTCTACACCGAGCTGGCCCGCCGCCCGCAGACCCGCGCCCTGGCGAGGGAGATCTACGAGGAGACGCGCGCCACGTACCACCCCATCGCGCGCACCGTGGTCGAGTCGATCCTGGGGTGATTCTCAGTGGTGCTCGGGGGCGTGGTCCAGCCCGGCCATGCGCGTGAGATACGCGATGCGGGCGCCTGCCTTGCGCAGGCGGCGGACCAGCTCGCGGTTGATGTTCTGCAGGACCAGCACGTACGCCTTCAGGTCCTGCTTGTAGAGCTGGTAGAGGTCCTTGCTGTCCAGCTCCAGGAGCTTGCTGTCCTTCTCCGCGGTGATGGTGAACGGCCGCGGCTCCATCTCGATCAGCGTCGTCACCCCGACGAAATCGCCGGGCCGGAACAGCAGCATCCGGACGTCGCTTCCGTCCTCGCACCGGCGGGTGGCGTAGAGGGCCCCGGACTCGACGATGTACATCGAGTTGCCGGTGTCTCCTTCCCTGAGGATCACTTCTCCCTTCTTCACTTCCCGCTCGCGCAGCATGTCGGCGAGCCGGTCGAACACCGGCGTCCCGGCCAGCCCGCCGAAGAAAGACGTCTTGGCGAGGAAGTCCCTCAGGGCCGCATCGGCCATGCCGCCATAGTACGTCCGCCGTTTTCCCGACACACGACCACCCGGAGGCCGCGACCAGCGGGGCCTGGGTCTCGTCCGGACCCTACCGGTCGCGCTGCTCGCAAGTTCAGGGGAGCGCTTGCTTGACAGCTCAGGCCCCATCGTCGAGTCTGCGCATGCGGTGGATCAAAGTGGGAAGGAATGGAGTGAAAGTCCCCACCGCGGATCGAGGGGCCACGGGTCGTGTCGTTCACCGGCGTCTACCAGCACCAGATCGACGCCAAGGGGCGGACCAGCCTCCCCTCGCACTTTCGCGAGGTGCTCGCGGCACAGCGGGCAAACAAGTTGTTCGTGACCACCGACCTGTTCGACGCCTGCCTGCAGGCGTACGCGCCCGCCCAGTGGACCGCCTTCACGCAGAAGGTCGCCGCGCTCTCCCAGTTCGATCCGTCGGTGCGCCTGCTGGTGCGCAGCTTCGTCGCGCCCGCGCAGGAATGCCCGGTCGACAAAGTGGGCCGGATCCTGATCCCGCCGCCGCTCCGCGAGCACGCCGGGCTCACCGACGAGGTCACCTGGGCGGGGACGGTGGAGCGCATCGAAATCTGGTCGCCCGCCCGCTGGCTCGAAACGCAGAAGGCGGCGCGCACACCCGAGGCCCAGGCGCAGCTCGCAGCCCGACTGCACCAGCTTCTCTAGGAGAGACGACGATGAGCGAACGGACGCGCATCCGGGGAGTCGCACAGCGGGAGGCGCCGCGATCGCGCAGGGTGGAAGGCGCGGCGGTGCTGGCGCTTTCGCCCGCGCCGGGTCCGCGGCCCGCCGGCGCGCGGTGGGAGGAGACGCGGGCGACCGTGGCAGTCCGGGGCGAGCTGGATCGGGATGCCCTCTGGGCCATCGACTACACCATCGGCCGGGCCGCGCTCGAGGCGGGCCGCATCGTGCTCGACCTGCGCGAGGTCACCCATCTCGACTACGCGGGCGTCGCGGACCTGGTGGCGCGGCGCTGCGAGCTTCGAGCGCGCGGCGGAGATCTGGCGGTGGCGGTGCGCAACCCCTATGTCGCGAACATCCTCAAGGCGACGGGCGGCGCCGAGCTGCTCTTGTGCCGGACCCCGGACGAGGCCTTCGCCGACGTCGCAGTGGCGCGTTCTGGATCGGCGCGCCGGAGGCAGGACTAGGAACCCCGCCCAGTGGAGAGCCTTCCGTGCACCCCTTCGAGCATCGGACCGTGCTGCGTCGCGAGACGGTGGACCTGCTCGCGCCGGCCCCGGGAAAGGTGTTCCTCGACGGGACCCTGGGCGGCGGCGGGCACGCCGAGGCGCTGCTCGAGGCGGGCGCGCGGGTGATCGGCCTCGATCGAGATCCGGCCGCTCTCGACGCCGCGCGCGCGCGGCTGGGCGCCCGGGGCGAGCGGTTCGTCGCCGAGCAGGCCAACTTTCGCGACGCCCGTTCCGTCCTCGATCGCCTCGGGGTGGGCGAGGTGGACGGCGCGCTCGTCGATCTGGGCGTCTCCAGCCCGCAGGTGGACGATCCGGGACGGGGGTTTTCCTTCCGCGTCGCGGGTCCCTTGGACATGCGCATGGACCCGACCCGCGGGGAGCCGCTCTCGGCGCTCCTCGCGCGGTGGGACGAGAAGGCGCTGGCGCGCATCCTGGCCACGCTGGGCGAGGAGCGATTCGCGCGTCCCATCGCCCGCGCCATCCACCGGGCACGCCGCGAGGGGAAGCTGGAGGACACCGTGCAGCTCGCGGACGTGGTCGCGCGGTCGATCCCCCGCAAGGCGTGGCCCAAGGACCGCCACCCGGCGACGCGCACCTTCCAGGCCCTGCGCATCGCCGTCAACGACGAGCTGGGCGCCCTGTCCGACTTCGTCGGCGACCTTCCGCGGCTGGTGGCGCGCGGCGGGCGCGCGGCGGCCATCAGCTTCCACTCCCTGGAGGACCGCATCGTGAAACAGGGTTTCGCGCGGCTGGCGACCGGCTGCATCTGCCCGCCCCGCCTGCCGGTGTGCGCTTGCGGGCGGGTGGCGCAGTGGAAGGTCCTGACCCGCAAAGCGGTGCAGACGAGCGAGTCGGAGCAGCGGGAGAATCCGCGCTCGCGCAGCGCCCGCCTGCGCGCGGTGGAGAGGCTAGCATGAGCCGCGGCGCCCGGAGCAAATCGTCTCGCAAAGGCCGCGCCGCCTGCGGAGCGCGCCAGGTCGGCGCAGCGACGCTGGCCTGCGCGCTGCTCGCCGCCGCGGCCCTGCTGCAGATCTGGGTGCGCACGCGGGTGACCGAGCAGGGCTACCGCCTCTCGCGCCTTTCCGCCGAGCGCCAGCAGCTGGTGCGCGACCACGAGCGGCTGCAGCTCGCCGCCGCGCGGCTGGGCAGCGCGCAGCGGATCGAGGAGCTGGCCCGCGCCCGGCTCGGCATGGGGCCTCCCCCGGCGGATCGGGTGATCGTGCTGGTCCACGGCGCGCTGCGTTCGAGCGCCTCGACGATCGCGTCCAAGTAGGAGGCGGCGGTGCACCAATTGGGGCGCAGCGCCAGGGGAAACGCCGGCCGGTGGGTGCGGCTGCGCGCGGCGCTGGTGGGCGCGGTGCTGCTGCTCTGCTTCGGCGTGGTCCTGGCCCGCGCGGCCAAGGTCCAGCTCCTCGATCGGGGGCGGCTGTCGCGGCTCGCACGCGACCAGACCCGCCGCGAGATCGAATGGGCTCCCCGGCGGGGCCTGATCACCGACCGGCGGGGAGCGAAGCTGGCCGTCACCCAGGACGTGGACTCGATCTTCGCCGACCCGGCGGCCTTCACCACCCGGCGGGAGCGCAGCATCGCGGCCGACCTGCTCGCCCGCGCGCTGCGCACGGACCGCGCGAAGGTGCTCGCCCGGCTCGCCGGGGAGAAGCGGTTCGTGTGGCTCAAGCGCCGGGTGGACGAGGACGCCGCGGCGCGCGTCGCCGGGCTGGGACTCGACGGGGTGGAGCTGGTGAAGGAGCCGAAGCGCTTCTATCCGCAGCGGGCGCTGGCCGGCCACGTGCTCGGCTTCGTGGGAGAGGAGGGCGGGCAGGAAGGGCTCGAGCGCGAGCTGGACGCCTCGCTGAAGGGAAAGCCCGTCTCCGTCCAGGCCGTTCGCGACGCGCGCGGGGCCACGGTGCTGGCGCAGGGAGCGCCGGATACGGCCGACCTGACCGGCGCCACCGTCACCCTGACCCTCGACTCGGCCATCCAGCTGGCCGCCGAGCGCGAGCTGTCGCGGGCGGTCGCTTCTTCGCGCGCGACCGCCGGGTGGGCGGCGGTGGTCGACGTGCAGAGCGGCGCCGTCCTGGCGCTGGCCTCGAACCCGGCGTTCGACGCCAACAAGCCCGGCCGGGACCCGGCCGTGTGGCGCAACCGCGCCGTCCAGCACCAGCTGGAGCCGGGATCGACCATCAAGAGCTTCGTGGTGGCGGCGGCCCTGGACGCCCGGGTGCTCGATCCCGCAAAGCCCCTCTACTGCGAAAACGGCAGCTGGGAGCGCAACGGCCACGTCCTGCACGACACGCACAAGGTGGGGTGGGCGACGCCCGCGGCGGTGCTGCGCGAATCGTCCAACATCTGCGCGGCGAAGATCGGCGAATCGCTGGGAAAGCAGCGGCTGGTCGCCGCGCTCCGCGCCTTCGGATTCGGCGAGCGAACCGCGGTCGGCCTCCCCGGCGAGGCGAAAGGGGCGATGCCCGATCCGGCCCGCATGCCCAACATCGCCGTGGACACCGTCTCCTTCGGCCAGGGACTCTCCGCTACCGGCCTGCAGACGGTGATGGCGATGGCGGCCATCGCGAACGGCGGTCTCCTGCTCCGGCCGTTCATCGTCTCCAAGGTGGTCGCGCCGGACGGCAAGGTGCTGCTGCAGCGCCAGCGCGAGGAAGTGCGGCGGGTGATCAAGCCAGCGACCGCGCGCGAGATTGCCGCGATGCTGGAGGAGGTGGTCGAGAAGGGCACGGGCCTGAAGGCGCGCGTGAGCGGCTTCCGCGTCGCAGGCAAGACTGGCACGGCGCAGAAGGTGGACCTGATCCGCGGCGGCTACGGCGAGAAGCGGCTGGCGAGCTTCCTCGGCTTCTTGCCGGCGGACGACCCGAAGCTGGCCATCCTGGTCGCGGTGGACGAACCCGAGGGCGACGTGTTCGGCGGCTCGGTGGCCGCGCCGGCATGGAGCGCGATCGCGGCGGAAGCGCTGCGCCAGATCGGCGTCGCTCCCGACAGCGCGCGCGAGGAAGTGGAGCTGGCGTCGATCGCGCCGCCGCAGGAGGATGAGCAGCCGACCGAGGCCGATGCGGAGGCGGACCCGGAGATCCGCCCGCCGGCCGCCGCCAGCCGCCAGGCGAAGCGGTCCGTCGTCCCGGACCTGACCGGGCTCCCGGCGCGGTCCGCCGTGCGCAAGCTCGCGGAGGCCGCGCTCGAGCCGGAGCTGCGGGGGAGTGGGCGGACGATCGCCCAGTCGCCGCGGCCGGGCGCGATTGTCAAACGCGGTGCACGCGTGCGCGTCACGCTGGCGCCGTCGGGATGAGCGAAGTACACCATGGAGCTCTACGTGAGGCTTCCTGAGCTCTTTACAGGCATCGACGTCCGCTTGCCGCCGCGCGCGGAAAAGGTCGACGTGCGCTCTCTGGCGGTCGATTCGCGAAAAGTAGGTCCGGGTGCGCTGTTCGCGGCGCTCAAAGGCGTCCTCGCGGACGGCGCCGATTTCGCGCCCCAGGCGGTGCTGGGCGGGGCGGCCGCGGTCCTGAGCGATCGCGAGCTCGACGTCGCGCCTGCGGCGCTGGTGGTGGCGCGCGACCCGCGGCGCGCGTTTTCCCAGGCGGCGTCGCGGTTCCACGGCGAGCCGTCGAAGCAGATGCGGCTGATCGGGGTGACCGGAACCAATGGGAAGACGACCACCGCCTATCTGGTCGAGCAGATCGCTGCCGCTCTGGGCCTGCGCACCGGCCTGATCGGGACCGTGGAGTCCCGCTGGCCTGGCGGGAGCGCCGCCGCCACCCACACCACTCCCGAGTCCCACGAGCTGCAAGAGCTGCTCGTGCGAATCGCCAAGGCGGGAGCGCAGCTCGTCTCCATGGAGGTGTCGAGCCACGCCCTGGCCCAGGAGCGCGTCGCCGGCTGCACCTTCGCGGCGGCCGCCTTCACCAACTTGACCCGCGACCACCTCGACTACCACGGCACCCTGGAGGCCTACTTCGAGGCCAAGGCGCGGCTGTTCCGCGAGCTGCTCCCCGCTGGAGCGCCCGCGGTGCTGAACCTCGACGACGCGCGGCTCGCCGAGCTCGCCCGCGAGCGGCCGGGCTCGATCGGGTTCACCACCCGGGGAGCCGCTGGAGCGCGCCTCGAGGCCCGCGGGCTGTCGAGCGACCTGGAAGGGATCCGCTTCGATCTGCGCGGCGGATTCGGCGAGGCGCGGATCGAGAGCCCGCTGATCGGCGCGCACAACGCCGAGAACCTGCTCGCCGCGCTCGGGCTCTTGCTCGGGCTTGGCATGCCGATGGAGGAGCTGGCCGCCGCCGCCTCCCTGGCGCGCGGCGCTCCCGGGCGCCTGGAGCGCGTCCCCGATCCGGGCGGGCGGGTGGTGCTGGTCGACTACGCGCACACCGACGACGCGCTTGCCCGCGTCCTCGATGCCGTCCGCGCGGCCGCCGGCGGCAAGGCGCGCGTCCTGTGCGTGTTCGGGTGCGGCGGCGACCGCGACCGCGGCAAGCGGCCGCTGATGGGCCAGGCGGCGGCCCGGCGCGCGGACCTGGTGGTCGCGACCAGCGACAATCCGCGGACCGAGGATCCACTGACGATCCTGGCGGACATCGAGCCGGGCCTCTCCAAGCACAAGCGCAAGATGGGGATCTCGGACGCCCGCGCCGGGCGCGACGGCTACTGCGTCATCCCCGACCGGTCGGCGGCGATCGAGCTGGCGCTGCGCTGCGCCCGGCCCGGCGACGCGGTGGTGATCGCGGGCAAGGGGCACGAGGACTACCAGATCGTCGGGACCGAGAAGCGCAGCTTCGACGATCGGGTGGAAGCGCGCCGCGCGCTGGAGGCGCTGCGGTGAGCGCCCGGTTCAGCGCCGGCCAGGCGGCGTGGGCAGCGGGCGCGCAGCTCCTGTCGGGCTCTCCGGAGCAGCCGTTCGAAGGAGCGTTCACCGATTCGCGCAACCCTGTCCGAGGCGCGCTGTTCGTCGCGCTGGTCGGAGAGCGCCACGACGGCAGCCGATTCGCCGCGGACGCGGCGCGGGCGGGAGCGGCGGGCGTGCTGGTTCCGGCGGCTGCGGCGGCGCGCGTCCGCGAGGAGCTCGCGGCGCAGGGCCTTGCGCCCGCGGTGCTCGCCGCCGCGGACACGGGGCGCGCCCTGGGCGGCCTGGCGCACGCCTGGCGCGAGAGCCTCCGTTCCCTGCGCGTCGTGTGCGTCACCGGCTCGACCGGCAAGACCTCCACCAAGGAGCTGGTCGCGGCGGTGCTGGAGACCTCGGGACCGGCCCTCAAGACGGAGGGGAACCTGAACAACGAGGTGGGGGTGCCGCTCACCCTGCTGCGCCTCTCGCCCGAGCACAAGCACGCGGTCGTCGAAGCGGGCATGAACCACCTGGGCGAGATCGCGCGCCTCGCCGGCTGGATCGATCCCGACGTGGGGCTGGTCACCAACGTGGGCCCGGTGCACCTGGAGGGGACCGGTTCGCTGGACGGCGTGGCGTATGCCAAGGGCGAGCTGTTCCACGCCCTGCGCGAGGGCGCCACGGCGATCGCCAACGCGGACGACCCGCGCGTGCTCCAGCAGGCGCGCCTCTCCCACCGCCGCCTGATCTCCTTCGGCGCGTCGGACGCCGCCGACGTCCATCTCATCTCCGCGCACCACGGCGGCCCGGGGCTTCGCGTCGAGCTGGCCTTCCCCGACGGCAAGACGCGCAGGGCCGAGCTGCAGCTGATCGGCACGCACAACGGCTACAACGCCGTCGCGGCCGCGGCGGTGGGATTCGCCCTGGGGCTCGACCCCGAAAAGATCGTCCGCGGCCTGGGCAATGCCCGCACGACCGGGCGGCGGATGCGCCCGGTCTGGCTGCAGGGCGGCGGGATGTTGATCGACGACTGCTACAACGCCAACCCCCAGAGCACCAAGGCCGCCCTGCTGACGTTGATGCACCTGGTCCGCGGCAAGGGGCGCGCCATCGCCGTGCTGGGCGACATGCTGGAGCTGGGCCCCACCGAGCTGGACCTGCACCGGGACGTGGGGCGTTTCGCCGCAGGCGCCGGCCTCGCCTTGCTGGTCTGCTTCGGCCAGCGGGCGCGCGCCATCGGCGAAGGAGCGACGGAAGCGGGGATCGCTCCCGACCACGTCGAGTACGCCGAGGAGCCCGCACAAGCGGTGGAGATCGTGCGCCGCCATGCGCGGCCGGAGGACGTGATCCTGGTGAAGGGATCGCGAGGGATGAAGATGGAGCGCATCAGCGATCCTCTCGCGGGCGCGCCCCCGGAGCAGGGAGCGCACTGATGCTCTACCTGCTCCTCTATCCCTTCGCGGATCGCATCGCCGCCTTCAACGTCCTGCGGTACCCCTCCTTCCGCATGATCATGGCGGGGCTCGTCTCGCTCCTGGTGGGCCTCTTGCTCGGCCCCAGCTACATCGAGGCGATGCGCGTCAAGCAGTACGGCGCATCGAACGTGCGCGAGGACACTCCCGCGGCACATCAGAAGAAGAGCGGCACTCCTTCGATGGGCGGGGGGCTGATCCTCTGGGCCCTCCTGGTCGGGACGCTGCTGTTCGCCGATCTGACCAACCGGCTGGTGTGGGCCGCGCTGGTGTTCACCCTGGGCTACGGCCTGATCGGGTTCACCGACGACTGGCTGAAGCTCACCAAGCGCAACTCGAAGGGCCTGGCGGGCCGGAAGAAGCTCTTCTGGCAGACGGTGATCTTCATGGCGGTGATCGCGGTGCTGTTCGTCGACTGGAGCGGCGGGCTCCTCCACCCCCGCCTGCTCCTGGACACGCGGCTGTCGATCCCCTTCATCAAGGTGCGCACGTTCAGCCCGGTCCTGCCCTGGTGGCTGTACCTGCCGTTCGCGTTCGTCGTCATCGTGGGCACCAGCAACGCGGTCAACCTGACCGACGGGCTGGACGGGCTCGCCATCGGCCCCACCATCGTCAGCGCGCTCACCTTCCTGGTGCTCGCGTACCTCGCCGGCCTGGTGATCAAGGGATTCAACATCGCCGACTACCTGCTCATCCCCCACATCGAGGGGGCCAGCGAGCTGGCCGTGTTCTGCGCGGCGATGGCCGGGGCGGGGATCAGCTTCCTCTGGTTCAACACGTATCCGGCCAGCGTGTTCATGGGCGACGTGGGGGCCCTGGCCATCGGCGGCGGCCTGGGCGCCCTGGCGGTGCTCACCAAGAACGAGGTGGACAGCGCCATCATCCACGGCGTCTTCTTCGTCGAGGCGCTCTCGGTCATGCTGCAGGTCTTCTGGTTCAAGCGGACCGGACGGCGCATCTTCCGCATGGCTCCGCTGCACCACCACTTCGAGCTGCAAGGATGGGCGGAGCCGAAGATCATCGTCCGCTTCTGGATCGTCTCGATCATGCTGGCGCTGGTCGGCCTCCTCTCCATCAAGCTGAGGTAGCGATGCAGCTCCTCGGACGCAGCGCGCTGGTCGTCGGGCTCGGCAAGAGCGGCGTGGCCGCCGCGCGCCTGCTCGCGGCCCGGGGCGCGCGCGTGGCGGTCGCCGACGACAAGGACGAAGGCGAGCTGGCCGATTCGCTGCGACAGCTCGAGGGCGTCCCCCAAGAGCGGCACCTGGGCGGAGTGCGCGAGGAGGCGTTCCGCGGGCGCGACCTGGTGGTGGTGAGCCCCGGAGTGCCGCTGTCCACCCCGGCCATCGCCGGGGCGCGGTCCCGCGGCGCGGAGGTGATCGGAGAAGTCGAGCTGGCTGCCCGGTTCGTCGAGGAGCCGATCGTCGGCGTCACCGGCACCAACGGGAAGAGCACCACTACCGCCCTGACGGCCCACCTGCTCCGGGCCGCCGGCAAGAAGGTGTTCGCGGGAGGCAACCTGGGCGACGCGCTGTCCAACCGCGTCCTTTTGGGCGGGAAGCTGGACGCGACCGTCTGCGAGCTGTCCTCGTACCAGCTGGAGGGAATCGCCTCCTTGCGCTGCGCGGCCGCGGCCGCGCTGAACGTCACTCCGGACCACCTGGATCGATACCCTTCGCTGGAGGCGTACGCCGCGGCGAAGGAGCGCATCTTCGCGAACCAGAAGGCCGGCGACTCGGCCGTGCTCAACCTGGCGGACCCGCGCGTTGCCGCCATGCGCACTCCGGCGGGGGTCCGGCGGCGAGGGTTCGATCCGCGGGGCCGGAATGCCGATGCAGCGGGGTTCGTGCGCGCGAAGGGTGTGCTCGCGGTCGACGGCGCCGAGTACCATCTGCGCGCTCCCACCCTGCGAGGGACCCACAATGCGGAGAACGCGCTGGCGGCGCTGCTCCTGGCGCGGCACCTGGGCGCGCCGCCGCCCGCCCTGCAGCAGGGGCTCGACACCTATCCCGGGCTGCCGCACCGGCTGGAGCCGGTCCGCACCCTGGACGGCGTCGAGTGGGTGAACGACTCCAAGGGCACCAACGTGGACAGCGTGGAGAAGTCCCTCTCCGCCTTCGACCGCGGGGTCCTCCTCATCATGGGCGGGCGGGGGAAGGGGGCGCCGTACCGGCCGCTCCGGGCGCTCTTCCCGGATCGCGTGCGGGCCTTGCTCACCCTCGGGGAGGACGCGCCCCGCATCGCGCAGGAGCTGGGCGATCTGGCCCCGGTCGTCGCCTGCGGCGACTTGCGCACCGCGGTGGCCGAGGCGCGCAAGCTCGCGCGCGCCGGGGACACGGTGCTGCTTTCGCCGGCCTGCGCCAGCTACGACCAGTTCCGCAACTTCGAGGACCGGGGCGAGCAGTTCAAGGCCCTGGTGCGGGGGCTCTCGTGAGCGCTCCGGCGGCAATCCGGGTCTCTCACGCCCGCGACGCGCCGCGCGTGCCTCGCTATGACCCCGTGCTTTTGGGCGCGGTGCTGCTGCTCACCATGCTGGGCGTGGTGATGGTCTACAGCGCCTCCGCCGTCTACGCCGGAGCGCGGCTGGGAGACGGCCTCTGGTTCTTCAAGCGCCAGCTCGCCGGCGCGGCTCTGGGGCTTCTCGCGCTGCTCCTCGCGCTGCGCATCGGGTACCGGCGACTGGAGAAGCTGGCGGCGCCCCTCCTCTTGCTTTCGCTGGTCCTGCTCGCGCTGGTGCACGTGCCCGGGCTGGGCCGCGCGGCGGGCGGAGCGCGCCGCTGGCTGGCCCTCGGTCCAATCCAGTTCCAGCCCAGCGAGCTGGTCAAGCTCGCCCTGGTGCTGTGGCTCGCCCGCTCCCTTTCTCGCCGGCAGGAAAAGATCCGGGCCTTCTCCGCCGGGCTCCTTCCGCACCTGGTGGTGCTGGGCATCGCGGCCTCGTTGCTCCTGCTGGAGCCCGACTTCGGCACCACCGTGGTGATCGCCGGCCTCACCTTCGCGCTCCTCTTCGTCGCGGGGGCGCGGATCACCTGGCTCGCCTCGGGAGTCATGCTGGGCGCGCCCATCGCTGCCTTCCTGGTCTGGCATTCGCCCTACCGGCTGCGGCGGGTGCTCGCCTTCCTCGATCCCTGGGCCGATCCCCGCGGGCACGGCTACCAGGCGGTGGAGTCGCTGCTCGCCTTCGGCGCCGGAGGGACCGCCGGCGTGGGGCTGGGCGGCAGCCACCAGAAGCTCTTCTTCCTCCCCGCCGCGCACACCGACTTCATCCTGAGCATCGTCGGCGAGGAGCTGGGCTTCGTGGGGGTCTCGGCGGTGCTGCTGCTCTTCGCGGCGCTCGTCTTCCGCGGCCTGAAGGCCGCGCACGCGGCTCCCGACGCGTTCGGCTGCTACCTGGCGCTGGGCCTGACGCTGCTCCTGGCGCTGGAAGCGCTCGTCAACGCGGGCATGGCGCTGTCGCTCTTGCCCACCAAGGGAATGGCGCTGCCGTTCCTCTCCTACGGGATGACCAGCGCGGTGGCCTCGCTCCTGGCCGCGGGCATCCTGCTCTCGGTGAGCGGCGGGGCGGGGCTCCTGCGGCACTCGCATCCGGCCGGGGGCGGGCGATGAGGATGCTGATCGCCGGCGGCGGCACGGGCGGCCACCTCTTCCCCGGCCTGGCGCTCGCCGAGGAGGTGAAGACGCGGCACCCCCGCAACGAGGTCCTGTTCGTGGGCACCTCCCGCGGCCTCGAGACCCGGATCGTGCCCAGGAGCGGATTTCCCCTCGAGCTGATCGAGGTGGGGCCGCTCAAGCGGCAGGGCACGCTGGGCACCCTGCGGGGCCTCACGCGGATCCCAGGCGCGTTCTGGCAGTCGCGCCGGATCCTGCGCCGGTTCGATCCGGACGTGGTGGTGGGCGTGGGTGGCTACGCCAGCGGCCCGCTGGTGATGACCGCGTGGATGATGCGCATCCCCACCGCCGTGCAGGAGCAGAACGCCCTGCCCGGGTTCACCAACCGCACCTTGGGCCGGTTCGCCCGCGCCTGCTTCATCGCCTTCGAGGAGGCGCGCGCCGCTTTCCCACCCCGCCGGACGCACCTCTTGGGGAATCCCATCCGGCGCGCATTTCTGGACAACTACCTGCACTCGAAGGAGCCTTCGGGGGAGCGCCTGTCGATCCTGGTCACGGGCGGGTCGCAGGGCGCGCACGTCTTGAACCTCCGGGTGGCGGAGGCGCTCGAGTTGCTCGCGCCGGTGCTGGGCCCGAGGCTGCGCGTCGTGCACCAGACGGGCGAGAAGGACCTGGCGGAGATCGCCCGGAGGTACCAGGGGCTGGAGGGTACCGGGATGCAGGCGCAGGCGACCGCTTTCATCGACGACATGGCCCAGGCCTACGCCCAGGCCGACCTCCTGGTCTGCCGGGCCGGAGCGACCACCATCGCCGAGCTGACCGTCTGCAAGAAGCCGTCGATCCTGGTCCCCTTCCCTTACGCGACCGATGATCACCAGACGGTCAACGCCCGCAGCCTGGTGAGGAACGGAGCGGCGATCCTGCTGCCCGAGCGCGAGCTGACCGGCGAGAAGCTGGCCGGCGAGCTGCGCGGGCTGGAGGCGGATCGCGAGCGCCTGCGCCGGATGGCCCGGCAGAGCGGGCTTTTGGGGCGGCCGGAAGCCGCCCGGGAGATCGCGGAAGTCTGCGTCTCGCTCTGCTCGCGGAGGCTTTTGCGGGAAGGGCGCAATCTGCCCGCGCAGCCGGCGCCGGGAGCGCTGCCGCCCAGGGGCGGAGATCACCCGTGAAGATGCCTCGGAAAAGCCCGGTCGCGGTATTGATTATCGTGGATCGAATCGCGTACATTCCAGCGAAGGAAGGTGAGGGTTGTTCCGCAACAAGAAGGTGAAGGTCCACTTCGTCGGGATCGGAGGGATCGGGATGAGCGGGATCGCTGAGCTCCTCCTGAACCTGGGATACGGCGTCAGCGGATCGGACCTCAAGGAGAGCGAGATCACCCGCCGCCTGGCCACCCTGGGCGGCACGGTGACGCTCGGCCACCGGGCCGAGAACGTGGGACCCGACGTCGACGTGGTGGTGACCTCCAGCGCCGTGCGCCGCTCCGTGAACCCCGAGGCGCTGGCCGCCCTCGCCCGCGGCATCCCGGTGATCCGCAGGGCCGAGATGCTCGCCGAGCTGATGCGCCTCAAGGACGCGGTGGCCATCGCCGGTTCGCACGGCAAGACCACCACCACCAGCCTGATCGCCACCGTGCTCGAGCACGCCGGCCTGCAGCCCACCGCCGTGGTCGGCGGCAAGCTCAATGCCTTCGGCTCCAACGCCCGACTGGGCAAGGGCGAGTGGATCGTGGTGGAGGCCGACGAGTCGGACGGCTCCTTCCTCCACTTGACGCCCACCATCGCGGTGGTCACCAACGTCGATCCCGAGCACCTCGACCACTACGGCACGCCGGAAGCGCTGCAGCAGGCCTTCATCGAGTTCGCCGACCGGGTGCCGTTCTACGGCCTGGTGGTGCTGTGCCTCGACCACCCGACCGTGCAACACCTCATCCCGCGGCTTTCCAAGCGGCACGTCACCTACGGCATCTCGCCCCAGTCCGACTGGCGGGCCGACGAAGTGAAGCTGGCCGCCTTCAGCGCCCGGTTCGCGGTCTGGCACCGGGGGAAGCGCATGGGCGAGGTGGCCCTGAAGATGGTGGGCGCCCACAACGTGCTCAATGCACTGGCGGCCTGCGCGGTGGCCCACGAGCTGGGGATTCCCTTCCAGCGCACCGCCGAGGCCCTGGGCGAGTTCGCCGGCGTGCAGCGCCGCTTCACCGTGCGCGGCGAGGCGAACGGGATCCTGGTGGTCGACGACTACGGCCACCACCCGGCCGAGATCCGCGCCACCCTGGCGGGGGCGCGCGCTTCCTTCCCCCAGCGCCGGATCGTCTGCGCCTTCCAGCCGCACCGCTACACCCGCACCCGGGATCTGATGGGCGACTTCGCCACCGCGTTCAACGACGCCGACGTGCTGGTCCTGGGCGACATCTACGCCGCCGGCGAGGAGCCGATCCCCGGCGTCACCGGCCAGAAGCTGCACGAGGCGGTGCGCGCCTGCGGCCACCGGGACGCGAGCTTCGTGCCGGAGCGCGCGGCCCTGGCCCCCGCGCTCCGCAGCCGGGTGCGGACCGGCGACCTGGTGATCACCCTGGGCGCCGGCGACGTCACCCACGTCGGCGAGGAGCTGCTGGCGCTCCTCGGCGGCGGAGGGCGCGCATGAGCGAGCTGGTGTCCGCCCTGAAGCGCGCCTCGCGAGGCGAGGTGCTGCGCGACGTCCCGCTCGCGCCCCGCACCAGCGTGCGCGTCGGCGGGGCGGCCCAGCTGTGGGTCCGGCCCCGGGATCCCGAGGCGCTGGTCGCGGTGCTGGGCGTGCTGTGCGACGCGGGCGTCCCCTGGTTCGCGCTGGGCGGAGGAGCGAACACCGTGGTCGGCGACGGGGGCGTGGAGGGCGCGGTGCTGAAGCTCTCGCCCGACTTCGCTTCCGAGCAAGTGGAGGAGGGCGGCGACCACGCGCTGCTCACGCTCGGCGCCGGGGCGCCGATCGCGCGGTTCGTCTCCCTGGCCCGCGAGCAGCGCGGGGTGGGAGTGGCCTGGGCAGCCGGCATCCCCGGGACGGTGGGGGGGATGGTCACCATGAACGCCGGCACGGCGACGGGCGCGGCGGCCGATCATCTCGAGGCGGTGGAGGTGGCCACCCCGGACGGGCTGCGCTGGCTGCCGGTGGCGGAGCTGCGCCTCTCGTACCGCCACTGCGAGCTCCCGGAAGGAGCGGTGCTGACCCGCGCCCGGTGCCGGGTGCGCCGCGGGGCCGAGCCGGAAGTGCAGGAGGACTCGCGCGCCGCCAAGGCGGACGTCGAGCGCCGCCGGGCCACGCAGCCGCTCACGCAGCCCAATTCCGGCTCGGTGTTCGTCAACCCGCGCGGCGACTTCGCCGGCCGGCTGATCGAGCAGGCCGGTCTCAAGGGCGAGCGCCGGGGCGGCGCGCAGATCAGCGACCGGCACGCCAACTTCATCGTCAACAGGGGGGACGCGACGGCTGCGGACGTGATCCAGCTAATCGCTCTGGCGCGCGCGACGGTGCTGGCCCGCACGGGGATCGAGCTGTCGCCCGAGGTCCGGCTGGTGGGCACCTTCCGGCCCCCGCTTCCGCCCGAGCTGGAGCCCCACCACTTCGTCCCCGTGCTGCGCAGGAGGTCCGCATGATGACAGCGGAGGGGACACCATGCGTCCCCTGACGGCGTTCCGCATGCCCTTCCGCCCGGTGCGCGCAGCCGCCGCACGGCGCACACCGCCCTCGCCCGACCCGGGCGGGCGGAGCGCCGCGACCGCGCTCCTGCGCACGGCGCTGGCGATGGTGCTCTCGGCGGCCCTCTCCGCCGGCGCCTGGCAGGGGTTCCGCTGGTCCACCACCACGCCGATCTTCTCGCTGCGCGAGGTGCGCTTCTCCGGCCTTTCCCACGCGGCCGAAGCGGACCTCATGGCCCGCAGCGGGCTGCGCCTGGGGACGAATCTGATGGCGCTGGACCTCGCCTCCGCGGCGCGCGCGATGGAAGCGCACCCCTGGGTGGTCTCGGCGCGCCTCTCGCGCAGCTTGCCGGGCACCGTGCTGGCGGAGATCGCCGAGCACCGCGCGGTGGCGCAAGTGCAGCTGGGCGGCCTCTACCTGCTCGACGACGAGGGGCGGGTGTTCAAGCGCGCCGGGCCCGAGGACGGGGTCGACCTGCCGCTGCTCAGCGGGCTGTCCCGCGACGCCTGGCTGCGCGATCGCGGCTCCTTGCAGCTCCGGCTCTACTCCGCGCTACGCCTGTTCGAAGCGTGGCGGGGGGAGGGATTCGCCAACTCCTCGCTCTCGGAAGTGCGGCTGGAGGAGGACGGAGGATTCACCGCGTTCGCCCGGGAGCCCGCCGGGCTGCAGGAGGTCCGCCTGGGGGAGAACGATCTGCCGCTCCAGCTCCACCGGCTGGCGCAGCTGAGGGCCGCGCTGGCCCGCCGCGGCGAGCACGCGGCGCGCATCGATCTGGATAGCCAGGCGCGGCCCGAGTGGGTGTCCGCGCAGCTCGTGCCGACGGTCCGCTGAGGAGGGGAGGGTTCCATGGCGCAAAAGAAGGGGGAGCTGATCGTCGGGCTAGACATCGGCACCACCAAGATCTGCTGCATCGTGGGAGAGGTGGGGCCGGACGGCATCGACGTCGTCGGCATCGGCACCCATCCTTCCCGGGGGCTGCGCAAGGGCGTGGTGATCAACATCGAGGCGACCGTCTCCTCGATCCGCCGCGCGGTGGAGGAGGCGGAGCTGATGGCCGGCTGCGAGATCGCCTCCGTGTACGCGGGCATCGCGGGCGGCCACATCCGCGGCTTCAACTCCCAGGGCGTGGTGGCGGTGAAGGACAAGGAAGTGAAGCAGGGCGACATCGCCCGCGTCCTCGACGCCGCCCGCGCCATCAACATTCCCCAGGACCGCGAGATCCTCCACGTCCTCCCGCAGGACTACATCATCGACGAGCAGGACGGCATCAAGGAGCCCCTGGGGATGAGCGGCGTGCGCCTGGAGGCGAAGGTGCACATCGTCACCGCCGCCGTCTCCAGCGCGCAGAACATCGTGAAGTGCTGCGCCAGGGCGGGCCTGTCGGTCTCCGACATCGTGCTCGAGCCGCTCGCCAGCGCCGAGGCGGTGCTGGCCGAGGAGGAGAAGGAGCTGGGGGTCGCGCTGGTGGACGTGGGCGGCGGGACCACCGACGTGGCGATCTTCTCGGGCGGCGCCATCCAGCACACCAGCGTGATTCCGCTGGGAGGCAACCACCTCACCAACGACATCGCGGTCGGCCTGCGCACGCCGATGAACGAGGCGGAGCGGATCAAGGTGAAGTACGGCAGCGCGCAGAGCGCGCTCCTGGACAAGGACGAGACCATCGAGGTCCCCAGCGTGGGCGGCCGGGCGCCGCGCGTCCTGGCCCGCCGCATCCTCTGCGAGATCGTCGAGCCGCGGGTCGAGGAGCTGTTCCAGCTGGTGCACCGCGAGATCCAGAAGGCGGGCCAGGAGGACCTGCTCGCCTCGGGCGTGGTGCTCACCGGAGGCTCGACGCTGCTGCACGGCATGCCCGAGCTGGCCGAGGAGGTGCTGGGCCTGCCGGTGCGCCGGGGGCTGCCGCGCAACGTGGGCGGCTTGACCGACGTGGTGAAGAGCCCCCAGCACGCGACCGCGGTGGGGCTTCTGCACTATGCGACGAAGCAGGCGGCCGAAGGCCGGGTGTTCGCCGGCGAGACCTCGTCGCTGCGCGTGCGACTCTTGGGTTGGATGAAGGAGCTGTTTTGAACCGGAGGGCTCATGGACGACTTCGAAACTGACCTGGGCGCCAGGATCAAGGTGATCGGCGTGGGTGGCGGCGGCGGGAACGCCTTGAACACGATGATCCTCGCCGGGCTCACCGGAGTGGACTTCATCGCCGCGAACACCGACTGCCAGGCCCTGCAGAACAACCGCGCGCGGACCAAGATCCAGCTCGGCGCGCAGGTCACCAAGGGGCTGGGCGCCGGGGCCAATCCGGAGATCGGCCGGCAGGCGGCGCTGGAGGACAAGGCGCGGGTCCTGGCCGCGCTGGAAGGCGCGGACATGGTGTTCGTCACCGCCGGGATGGGCGGCGGCACCGGGACGGGCGGCGCTCCGGTGATCGCCGACCTGGCGCGCAGCGTGGGCGCGCTCACCGTCGGCGTGGTCACCAAGCCGTTCCTGTTCGAGGGCAAGCGCCGCCTCAAGCAGGCGGAGAGCGGCCTCGCCGAGCTGAAGAACGCGGTCGACACGCTGATCACCATCCCCAACCAGCGGCTCCTCGCCATCGCCGACGAGAAGACGACGCTGCTCGACACCTTCAAGAGGGCCGACGAGGTGCTGCAGGGCGCGGTGCAGGGGATCTCCGACCTGATCACCATCCCGGGCCTGATCAACGTCGACTTCGCCGACGTTCGTACCATCATGAGCAGCATGGGCGTTGCGCTGATGGGCACCGGGACGGCCTCCGGCGAAGGCCGGGCGCTGGCCGCCGCGCGGCAGGCGGTGGAGAGCCCGCTGCTCGAGGACGTGCAGATCGACGGCGCGACCGGGATCCTGATCAACATCACCGGCGGGCCGGACATGACGCTGGTCGAGGTGAACCAGGCCTGCAGCCTGATCCAGGAGGCGGCGCACGAGGACGCGAACATCATCTTCGGGAGCGTCATCTCCGACGAGATGGGCGAGAAGCTGAAGATCACGGTCATCGCCACCGGGTTCAACCACCGGGACACCCGCCGGATCGAGCGCACCGAGGCGACCCGCGCGCTGCGCCCCTCGGCGCAGTCGATGGAGTCCGCTTCGGCCCGCGCGGGCGCCCGAACCCCGGAGCCGGCCCGCGCGACTCCGGCTCCCCGCGCCGCGACTCCTCCTCCCCCTCAACGCCCCGCCGGCGACCGCCCGGTCCGCAAGCTCTCCTACGACGAGCTCCGCCAACTCACCGGCGCTTCGGACGACGAATTGGACATCCCCACCTTCCTCCGCCACAACGACTAGCCTCAGTACTGGCTACAAGCGTTTCACGCAGAGGAGGGGAGGAAAGGGAGGGCGCGGAGGAGCAATTTGATTTGAAAAGAAAGCTCCTCCCCTCCTCCCTTTCCTCCGCGCCCTCTGCGTGAAACGTTCTTCGGAGGGAGCGGGTTCAGTCGCGGGAGCGGCCGGAGAGGAAGTCGCCGGCGCGGGCGGTGAGCTGGGCCGTGCGGGCCAGCTGGGCGTCGAGGCGGGCGAAGACGTCCTCGGCGCGATCGCGCAGGGTCAGGTCGCGGCCCTCGCCGAGCCGCGCGAACAGATCGACCAGCTTCTGCAGCGTCTGATGCTCGCGGAGCAGCTCGCGCCCCGCGCGGCTGCCCTTCTGGGTGAAGATGAGCCCGCTGGCGAACAGCCGGGTGAGCGCGGCGCGATTCCCGTCCATCACCGATCGCACCCGCCGCTCGGCCAGCTCGCGCCGACGCTCCTCGCGCACCGACGAGAGATCGACCACGGTGGCCCGCTCGCGCCGCCGTCTCCCGTCCCGCGCATGACGCATCGGCTTGACCATCCCCTTCCCAAGGGCTCGAACGGCGCACAGGTTAGTCGCGCACGCAGTGCCCGGTCAACGTGAGCGCCGCGCCGCCGGCTGTTAGTATGCACTGCCCGTGCTCCGCAAACTGCTGATCGCCAACCGCGGTGAGATCGCCTGCCGGGTGGCTCGCGGCGCGCGCGCGCTGGGCGTCCGCACCGTGGCCGTGTACTCCGACGCGGACCAGCGCGCGCTGCACGTCGAGCAGTGCGACGAAGCGGTGCGGCTGGGCCCCGCGCCCGCGCGCGAGAGCTACCTGGACGCCGAGAAGGTGCTTGCCGCCGCGAAGAAGACCGGCGCGGAGGCGATCCATCCCGGCTACGGCTTCCTCTCCGAGCGGGCCGGCTTCGCCCAGGCTTGCGCTTCGGCCGGCGTCGTCTTCGTGGGCCCGCCGCCCGGCGCGATGCGCGCGATCAAGGACAAGTCGGAGGCGCGGGCGGTGATGCGCGGCGCCGGCGTGCCGGTGGTCCCCGGATCCGAGGGACACGTCACGCCCGAGATGGCCGTCGACGAGGCGCGCGTGCTCGGGTTTCCGCTGCTCGTCAAGGCGGCCGGCGGCGGCGGCGGCATCGGCATGCAGGTGGCGAACGACGAGCCCGAGCTGCTCAAGGCGCTGCGCGCCTGCTCGGACAGGGCGCGCGCCTCCTTCGGCAAGGAGGCCGTCTACCTGGAGCGCTACTTTCCGGCCCCCAGACACGTCGAGGTGCAGGTGCTGGGAGACGGCCGCCTCACCCTCCACCTGGGAGCGCGCGAATGCTCCATCCAGCGGCGTCACCAGAAGGTGGTGGAGGAGGCGCCGGCCCCCGCGTTCGAGCAGCCCTCGCCTCGCCCGCGCCTGCGGAAGGCGCTGCTCCAGGCCGGGCTCGCCGCGGCGCGCGCCGTGGGATACGCGAACGCCGGCACTTGCGAGTTCCTGCTGGTGGGAGACGAGATCTACTTCATCGAGCTGAACGCGCGGCTGCAGGTGGAGCACCCCGTCACCGAGGCGGTGACCGGCCTGGACCTGGTGCAGCTGCAGATCCGGATCGCGGCGGGCGAGCACCTGCCCATCGGCCAGGGCGACGTGAAGACCCGCGGGCACGCGATCGAGTGCCGGATCAACGCCGAGGACCCGGTGAAGTTCTTTCCCTCGCCCGGCAAGATCGTCCGCTTCGAGACGCCGGTCCCGGCCGACGGCCGCTTCCACGACGGCGTCCGCGTCGACGCGGGGTACCGCGCGGGCGACGAGGTGACGCCCTTCTACGACTCGCTGCTCGCCAAGCTGGTGGTGCACGGTCCCGACCGGGCCGAGGCGATCGCCCGGCTGCGCGCGGCGCTCGAGGGCTTCGCCGTCGAGGGAGTCAAGACCAACCTGCCGCTCCACCGCCGGATCGCCGCCTCGGACGCGTTCGCGCGCGGCGAGCTCGACACCCGTTTCCTGGAGAAGCTGCCCAAAGGAGTCGCGCCTTGATCGACGTGCCCGCCCACATCACCGGCACCGTGTGGAAGATCGAGAAGAAGCCCGGCGATCCCGTGTCCGCCGGAGACGTGCTGGTGATCCTCGAATCGATGAAGATGGAGATGCCGGTCGAAGCACCCGAGGACGGCAAGGTCTCCGAGGTGCGTTGCAAGGAAGGGCAGCCGGTCAGCGAAGGCGAGGTGCTGGTGGTCCTCGACAAGTGACTCACGCCAGCGCACCACCGCTCCGCTGAGCTGACCGTGATCTGTTGGGGGGTCGATAGGGGGGAGCGAGCTCTCATGATTCGTCACTTCTTCCTCCCGATTTCGAGCGGGTCGCTCATGAACTCCACCTCGGAGGAAGAACGACCGTCGGTCTCCACTGCTTTTCAGGGGGGAGGCAGATCGGACGTAACGCAGGCCGGCCCCGGGCCACCTCGCGGCCTAGGGTGTCGGCCGGCCGAGCAGGTCCAATTGGCGCGTGGTCGCTCTTGACGCGCCGCGTCCCGTTCCAGAACAAGTCGAGACACGTAACGATCGTGCTCGCTCCATGAAGGCGCGCCCATAGATCTTCTCTGCCGCGCGCTGATTGTGGCTACGGCACATCAGCCGGATGCGATCTTCATCGTGCAGATGCGTGAGCGCGAATCCGTCGACGTGTTCGAATTCGAGGTTGCCCGTCGCCGGGCACCTGCGTCCGCGCTCGTCTACAAACGTGCATCGCCCGCGGTCACGCTCGTAGACCTTCCGCTTGATCGCGTCCGGGATGTGGCGGGAGGACGCCTCCTCCTTCACGGCTACGGCGGACGGCTGGCGAGGTTTCCGACCGACCGCGAACCGCTCCTTCTTCACGTGGTCGATCAGCAAGTCGAGCGCCCTCTCGACGATGCAGGCCAGGTCTCCGTTCGGAATGCGGTGCCGGAGCAGGTCCTCTGCCTCTCGCAGCTTGTCGTGAAGTTCCTGGTTCGCGGTGAACTCCACCCTGTACGTCTTCTCTGCAAGCGGTGCGATGGCGCGTCGATGGTCTTCGCGCGGAGGCGGCCTTGCGGGCGCCGGCTCGAGGGCGAGGGTCAGCGGTTCCGCCGGCGCTGGAGCGGGCCGCTCCGGGAGTTTCCGGATCGTGGGCGCAACCGCAGGCTGCGGAGCCAGACGCGCGACCAGCTCCTCGATCTCGCGCTTCGTCCTGCCTGCCGCCTGGGCGAGCACCTCGCAATGATTCTCGGCAGTCAGGTGCGGCGCGAGCAGGCGCAGTCCGGTCAGGTGGACTTGCCCGGATCGCGTTGCCTCGATCATGGCCGGCACTCGCCTCGCTGCGCGTGCCACCATGATCCGGCTGTAAGCGGCGTCCTCGGAGAACCGTAGCTCGCCGACGCAGAATGCGAACCTGGAGGGAAATGCGCGGTCGGCGTACAGCTTCCGCTGGTCGATCTCGCTCAGATGCACGAGGAGGTCTGCCTCCGTGCACTGAGATTGGTCGACCAACTCGTGTGTCCCGGCGAGGAGGTCCGGATCGCCGAGGCCTCGTGCGTGAACCTGTTCCAGGACGGGCCGCAGCGCGTCAATCCGGGTGGCCCAGAGCCCGTGCTGCCGACCGGGCTCCCATGCGAGCTGCACTCTTCGCCTGACTGGGCTTGGCGCTCCCCCGAAAAGCAAAACGGAGATCCACGCCACTCATGCTCGAACGTGGAATTCACGATCGTGACTCGACGTCGCCCCAGGCGCACGAGGCAAGAAGTGACGAATCATGAGCGCGAGCTCCCCCCTCGTGGAGGCGCCGGAGGCGCCGGATCGAAGAGCGTGGGTGGCTCTCGGAACGGTCACCTCAAGCGGGGTGTCACAGCTTATAAGTCAGGAAGCCGCCGAAGCTGGTCTGCAGCGTTTGCTCGGCGACGGGGCTCGCCGCCGCGTCGCCGAGCAGCCGGGAAGCGCGCACCAGCGTCTGCGCTCCCCAATGCTCGTCGAATCGGACGAACGCCATGAGCAGGAGGCTCGCTTCGCGGAGCCCCGCGCCCGGCGTGAACGAGCGGAACCCCAGCCCCCCGGGTGAACCGCCGTCGATTCCGAAGTACGAGCGCATGGACTGGCCGTCCGCCCAGGTGAGCAGCGCAGTGGCGCTCAGGAACAGGTTGGGCAGGACCGGAAGACGGGTGGATACCCCGGCGTCCGCCAGCGTCCCGTCCGCGCCACCCAGTTGGTGGCGGACGTCGGCGAGCAATCCGACCGGACCCACTCCGACCTCGGCGAACAGCTTCGCATCCGCCGCGGGGCCGATGGCCTGCAGCCGGCGAACCGAGTCGCCGTCCCGGCCCAGATCGGGCGTGACGGCGATTCCGAGCCGAAGCCGCCCGTCGGCGATCAGGTTCACGCCGGTGCCGAGCGGAGAGAGGAAGAAGCGGTCGCCGTAGCGCACGTCGACCAGCGGCAGGGGGAGGACGCGCAGGCTGGAGGAGCCCGGATACGTCGGGGCGGCGATGGCGCCCGCGCCGACGCTCACGGTCCAATCGGTTCGCTGATCCTGGGCCGCCGCGGCCCCTCCGGAGATCCCGGCGCCGAGCGCCAGGGCCAACGCGCATGCGGTTCGAGTCATGACCCCCACCGAACGAAGGTGCTGCGGCGCTATTTCAGGGCCGCAGCGCGAGGACTCTACACGCGCGAGAACAGCTCGGGTAGCCGGATCTTCAACGCGTGGGCGATCTTGTAGAGCGAGGTGACGCTGGCGCTCGATTCGGCCCGCTCGATCTGGGAAAGCAAGCTGACCGAGAGCCCGGTCCGCTTGGCGAGCTGCTTGAGGGTGAGGGTCCGCTTCTTGCGCAGGTCGCGGATCGCCGACCCGATGTTGCGGTGCAGCTCTTCCTCCGGCAGGAGGGCCAGCCCCTTGGCGGCCAGCGCCCGGCGCACCGCTCCCAGCAGCTCGTCCTCGCGCACCGGCTTGCGCAGGTAGTCCACCACCCCGCCGCGCAGCGCGGAAACGGCGGAATCGAGCGTCGCATAGCCGGTCATGAGGATGACGGCGACGTCGGAATCGTGGTGGCGGATCATGTCCACGACGTCCAGACCGGAGATGTCGGGCATCTTGAGATCCACCACGGCGAGGTGGATGTCGTTCTTGCGGATCTCCTCTTCCACCTTGCGGCCGTCGGTCAGCGTCTGGACGCGGTAGCCATCCTTCTTGAGGATCTTCTCCACCAGCTCGACGGAGTCCTGGTCGTCGTCGACAACGAGGATTCGGATGTCCACCGTAGCCCCCTTCGTGGAGACGCGCCTCGGAGTGGTTGTGCCTACGGCACGGGACAGCTTGTTATCCGGCGGCGTCTCAACGGTCAACGGACAGGTATGTAGGTATTTACCTCACGCGATTGCGTGATTCCGGGGGCGCGGAGCCACGTGACGCTCTTTTATCGTAATCCGGGTTCGCGATCGCTCCGACGGTCGTAGCCCCATCCTCGCCGGGCGTCGAGTGCGCCTCGGCGCCTCGGGCTGCGCGCAGCCACAGCGCAGCGGCGAGAGCGGAGGCAACGAGCAGGGCTAAGACTAAAGTCGTAACCCGAACCGATCGCCCGCCTGGACCGCTCCCGGTCCGGCGGATCTTCGCGGTGATCTCTTCCGCGGCTCGCGGGTCGGGCTCCGGCTTCTCGTCGGGGCCGCCCTGCAGCACGAGATCGTACCGGCTGATCTCGATCAGATCCCCTTCGCGGACCAGGCGCGGTCCGTCGAGCGGATCGCCGTTGACGCGCACGCTCCCGAAGGTGCTCACGTCCTCGAGGTACACGCGGCCGCCGCGGCGGAGCAGCTTCGCGTGGCGGCGCGAGACGTCCTTCCCGGCCAGCCGGACGGGGCTGCCTTCGGCGCGGCCGATCGCCAGCTCGTCCCGGAACAGCGGAACGACGGTGCGGCGGCCCTCGTCGTCCTCGATGATGAGCTTCATCGAGCGGCGCTACCCGCCGAACTTGTCGATGATCTCTTGCAGCCGAGGCTTGGTCGCGTCGTCGGCGTACGGCATGTAGAGCTTGTACCACTTGACTGCCGCCTTCGTGTCGCCGGCGTAGACGGCCGCGGTCCCCAGGCCGCGGTAGGCGTATCCCACGTACTGCTTGCTGGGCTTCACATCGAGGGCGGCCTGGTACTTCGCCGCCGCGCCGGCGAAGTCCTTCGCGCTCACCTTCGCGTTCCCGTCCTGGATCAGCTGGAACGCCTTCTGGTCGCGGCTCGTCTGGGAGAGCCCGCCGCCTTCGTGCCGCGCAGAGGCCGGTTTCTCCGCCTGCGCCTGCTGCGGTGCGCACGACAGGGCCTGCGCCTCGGCGCTGGTGGCGTCGAGCGCGAGCACCTGCTGGACCTCCTGCTTGCAGGTCTCGATCTTGCCCTGCCCCTTGGCCTGCTGCGCCTTGGCCAGGTGCGCGGCGGCGTAGCCGGATTTCACCTGGTCGCCCTTCTCCCGCACCCGCTCGCAGAACCAGGTGGTCTCGGTGGCGCACTTCTCGTAGAGGGCGCGCGCCTTGTCGAAGTCCTTCGCCGCGATCGCCCTGTCGAGTCCCTGGTCGACCTCCTGCGCGCGGGCCTCGTCCTGGGCCCGGGGCCGGTTCGCCGGCTTCTCTCCCTTGGCCGCGGCGGCGTCGTAGTACTCGAGCGCCTTGAGGTAGTCGTGCTTCTTGAACTCGCGGTCGCCGGCCTTGGTCGCATCCGCCGCCGAGAGCTCTCCCTCGCCGCCGTCCTCGGCGCGCTTTCCCTTTCCCAGCACCAGGAACGCCACCACCGCGACGACGACCAGCGCTCCCGCTCCCGCGACGAGGGGCAGCTTGCCCTTCTTCGCCGCCGGCGTTTTCGGGCCCTCGCGGGCCGCGGCGACGAGCTCGGCCGTGGTGGGGCGGAGGCCGGGCTTCGCCTCCTCCTTCTCCGACGGCAAGGTGAACTTCTCTCCCGGCGCGCAGAAGCGGAACTTGAGATGGCCCAGCTCGACCGTGTCGCCCGGCTTGACCGCGCCGATGGCGTACTGCTCGCCGTTGATGTGCACCCCGTTGGCGCTCTTGTTGTCGACCACCTTCCAGACGGCGTCCTCGAGCACGAACCGCGCGTGCTGGCGGCTCATCGACTGATGGTCGATGGAGATGTCGTTCTCCTCGCTGCGCCCGATCTTCACCTCGGTGCGCATGAGGAAGAACTCCTTGCCCCGCACGTTGCCGGTGAGGCCCACCAGGCGGGGCATCTCGCCCTTCGGCAGCTCGCGGACCTCGATCTGCGGCGCCGACTTCATGATGTCGGTGACACGGATGATGGCGGTCGCGCCGCCCGCGCTGGCGGAAGGTGTCGAGACGCTGCCGGGAGGCGGCGTGGCCTGTGCCTGGGCCGAGGCGGCGGACGCCTGCATCTGTGGCTGCGTGATGGCCGCCGGTCTCGGCGCCCCCATGGTCGGCGGGATGGTGGTGCGGCCGACTTTGGCCTGGCCGGGAGGCGGCGTCACGGGGAACTCCATCCGGCCCTGGATGCCCAGGTCGTAGTCGCCGATCTCGATCAGATCGCCTTCCTTGATCTTGGTGGGGCCGCTGATCCGCTCGCCGTTGACGCGCACGCCGTTGTAGGACCCCAGGTCCTCGATCACCAGGGAGCTGTTCTCCCTCTTCAGGCGCGCGTGGCGGCGGGAGACGTTGCGCTCGGAGAGCTTGATGGTGTTCCCGTCCTGGCGTCCGATGGTGATCTCTTCGCGCACGAGAGGGACGACGGTCTTCCGTCCCTCGTCGTCCTCGATGATGAGCTTCATGAGGTCCTCCGCCGCGAAGCGCTTGACTGCCTCGAGGCGTGCGGTGAGCGAGGGCCTGCCGCGTAGCCCCCTCGGTGATCATCCTAGTGCAGATGGGCGCATGGACGGAAGAAGCGACTGTCGGGTCTCCGACGTCCAAGGATGCCGCGGTGCGTCCAGGGATGGCGCGCGAAATGCTGGCGGTTTCCGGCGTTCCGTGGGTGACGCTGCTCTTCCTGCTGGCGTGCAGCTGGGTGCTGCTGGCGGCCGGCGGGACGAAGGGCGCGCTGTCGGTTTCCGGGCTGCTCGCGTACGGCGCCAAGGCCATGCCGCTCATCCTCGATCGGGGAGAGACCTGGCGCCTGGTCTCGGCGAATCTCCTGCACAAAGACCTGCTGCACCTCGCTTTCAACGCCTTCGCCATCTGGAACGTGGGAGGCGCGCTGGAGCGGGCGGTGAGGCCGGCGGACTACCTGGCCCTGTTGATCTTCACCGCCCTGTCCACCACCGTGGCGTCCGCCGTCGGCGCCGATTCGATCTCGCTGGGGGCTTCGGGGATCGCGTTCGGGGTCCTGGGCGCGTCGGCCACCTTCGGCTGGCGGCGCGCGGTGCGCGGACGGCTGCGGGCACATTTCGGCCTCCGGCTCCTGCCGTGGCTGTTCGCGCTGTTCCTGGCCGGGCTGGGGTCCGCCGGCGTGGACAACTGGGGCCACGGGGGAGGGCTTCTGGCCGGAGCCGCGTGCGGGCTGTTCCTGACCCCGCGGAGCTGGCCGGGCGAAGCGGCGTCTCGCCGGCTGGCCGCCGCCAGCGGGGCGCTCTTGGGCACCGTTTCGATGGGAATGCTCGCCGCGCCCGCGCTTCCCCTGCTGGGCGGGGCGCGCGACGGTCCGTCGGGAAGCTCGGTGCAGGTGCCTCTCGGGTGGCGGAAGGCGGCCACCTCGCCCCAGGAGATCTCCTACACGAACGGGCTCACCACGCTGTGGCGGAGCTCGGTGACGCTCCTGTCCGTGCCGGGTTGCCGCGGGGCGGCCGACCTGGCCCGCGGCGCGGTGGCGAGGGACCTGTGGCGCCTCGCCGACGTGGGCGCGCTCCGGGCGGTCGACGTGGCCGAGGCGCAGCCCGATCGCCGGGCTGGATCGGTCCGAGTGGCCGCCACCCTGCTCGGGGAGGACGGGCAGGCCCATCTCGAGATGGTCTGCAAGGAGCGCGACCACGCGGCGCTGGCGGTGGTGGTGCTCCAGCCGCTGGCGGAACGTCCGACGCAGCTGGCGGAGCGGATCGCGGCCACGTTGCGCTGGCCGCCTCGACAGCAGCCGCCCTGATCGGCTGGGCTCCTCTACTTCGTCACGGCGAAGCGCGCGGAAGCCGAGCCGCGGAGACCGACCGCGTCGACGGCGGTGAGGACCGCCTCCGCCACCACGGCGGTGGGGTCCAGCGCGCCCGTGTCCACCGACATGCGGAAGGAACCGTCCATTTCGGGTGCCAGGGCCGTCGCGGGCGAGGTCTGCAGCGCCACCGTCGAGGCGTCGAACACGTGCGCCCGGAGATGGACGACCGTCCCCCGCGCGACTGCCTGCGAGGGGACGCTGCTCGCATCGATGAACACGCGCGGCGCGAGGTCGTCGACCGCCAGCGATCCGCTCAGCACGGTAGCGTGCCCCAGATCGTCGAGCACGGAGACGTCGAACGGGACCTTCGCCTCGATGCCCGAGGGAGCCAGCCGGAGCGGCACGTCGAAGCGGAGCCGCCCGCCCGTCTCCCGCGCCGGATCGAGCGCGGTGCCGTTGATCAGAAGCGATGCGGTCGCCTCCTCCACTCCTCCATGGGCGCGCTCCACGCGGACCCGCACTGTCGCGGTCTGCGCGCGGGCGAACAGCGCCGGCGGAAGCTCGTCGAAAGTGGCGCGCGGCGGGGCCTGGCAGACGCCTTCGGCGCAGAACAACCCGGGCGCTCCTCCCTCGCAATCCTCGTCCTGGCTGCAGCTTCCTCCCGGGTCCGGCACGCACCCGGCCAGCGCAAGCGCCAACACGGCTCCGCCGGCCGCATTCCTTACCACCACATTGCCACCGCCAGCGCCCCGAGCACGGCCGCGCCGGCCACCATGGCTTGCCCCGCGATCGTCTCTCTCCTGGCCCTCCCGTACCTCGGCCCATCCGACGCGTCGAGCTCCCCTGCCCCGAACCTGGCATGCAGGTCGTCCGATATCCTGGCCCCGTCCAACCACAGGATCGCTCCTCCGATGGCCAGCGCTCCCGCCCCGGCCGCGAACCAAGGCGCCGCTTTGGCCCACTTGGAGGGCGGTTTGTAAGTCTCGGCGTCCACTCCAACGGGCGGTGCCAGCGCAGCGGGCGGAATCGCTGTCGCTGTCCGTGTCGGTGTCGCTGTCGCTGTCGCTGTCGTTGTCGCTGTCGAGGTCGAGGGGTCGCTCGCCCCCACGGCGCTGCTCACGAGCAAACACAAAATGGTAGGGCCCCCTCGCACCCCGCCGATGCTCCCGCGCACCGCTCTGCCCGGTCAAGCCTCGCTCCTTGCCGCTCGGGGGAGGCCGTGTTACCCCGGCCGGGGATGGCGCGCTCCCCGAGATTGCACGCGACCGCACCCGAGACCGTTCCCGAGCTGCCTCCTCCGCAGTGGGGCGATGCGTTGCCCGCGCCGCTGCTCAAGACCCCCTGGCTGCGCTGGCTGGCTCCCCTCTCCGGGGAGCAACGCTGCCTGGTTGCGCTGTGCGCCTTCTCCGCTCTTCTCTTCATCCCCTGGCTGGGCGCGACCGGTCTGTGGGATCCCTGGGAGCCGCACTACGGCGAGGTGGCGCGCGAGATGATCGCTCGCGGCGACTACATCCATCCCTGGTGGGAGTCGGCCTACTTCTTCTCCAAGCCGGCGCTCGACCTGTGGCTGATGGCGGCGGGGATGCTCGCCGCGAACACCAACGGACCGGACCGCTGGGTGGGCATCTACACCGAGTGGGCCGTCCGCCTCCCCTTCGCGGTGATCTCCGCGCTCGGCGCGATCTTGATGTTCGTCGCGGCCAGCCGGCTCATCTCCCGCCGGGCCGCCCTGCTGGGGACGCTGGCGACGCTCACCTCGCCGCTCTTCGTGATGCTCGCGCGCCAGGCGGTCCCCGACCCGGTCTTCGTCGGGTTGCTCTCGGCCACGATGGCCTGCCTCCTGATCACGCTCTTCGCCGAAGAGGCCGGGGCGGGATGGGCGATCGCCTTCTACTGCTTCGTCGGCCTGGCGACGCTCTCCAAAGGCTTGCTCGGTTTCGCGCTGCCGGGGGCCGTGACGCTCCTCTATTGCATCGCGACAGGCGAATGGCATCGGCTGCGCCGCCTGCGCCTCGTCACCGGGACCCTCATCGTCCTCGCCATCGCCGCGCCTTGGTACCTGACGATGTTCGCCTTCCCGGGGAACGACGACGAGGGCAAGACCTTCTTCGAGCGCTTCATCATCCACGACCACTTCAAGCGGCTGGTCTCGGGCGTCTACACCAGCACTCCGGGCGGCGACTTCATCTACTTCATCGAGCAGCTCGGTTTCGACTGTTTCCCGTGGGTGTTCGCCCTTCCAGGCGCGCTGGGAAGCGTGCTCTCCGCTCGCGCGCTCCGGCCGCGGACCACCCGGGACCGGGCGCTGTTCTTCGTGCTGCTCTGGGTGCTGATCGGCTTTGCGGTGTTCGCCTTCAGCGCGACCAAGTTCCACCACTACGCATTCCCGGTGCTGCCGCCGCTCCTGCTCTTGTGCGGCGTCTGGCTCGAGCGCGTCCTGGACGAAGGGGTGCGCGCCCACGCCGGGGAGATCTTCGCCGGCGCGCTGGCCTACGCGCTCATCGCGCACGATCTGGCGCTGACGCCCAAGCACGTCACCGACATGTTCGTCTTCAACTACGACCGGCCCTACCCGGACCGCGAGACGGACCCGCGCCGCGTCTTCACCGTGCTCTTCACCGCCGCGGCGGCGGTCGCGCTCTCTCCCTGGCTCCTCGATCGAGCCGCGCAGGCCTGGCGGATCGTCCTGGCCCTGCCGCGCAAGGCCGGCCGGGCAGCGCTGCGGGCGGCCTGGCGCGAGCGGATGGATGGCCCGCCTCCCGCGACCGAGGAATCGCCGCAGGACCGGAAGATCCTGGTCGGCAGCCTCGCCGCCCTGGCCGTGGCGTTCGCCTTCTTCCTGGGCTGGTTCCACTGGCGCGCGCTGTCGCCCCACTGGACGCAGCGCGATCTCTTCTGGGACTACTATCACCAGGGCACGCTCGACGAGCCCATCGGGGCGTATCTGATGAACTGGCGCGGCGAGACGTTCTACTCGAAGAACCGGGTGCGGCAGCTCAAGGACAACCAGAAACTCGGCGAGTTCATGGCCGGCCCGGGCGAGCGAAAGTGGCTCCTGGTCGAGCACGCCCGGCTGACTCCGCTGCGCACCGCGCTGGGTCCCTCGGTCCGGCTTCGCGTGGTCGAGGCGCGCAACAACAAGTTCGCCCTCACCGTCGCCGAGCGGCGCGAGCAGGCGCAGCCCGTGCCTCCGCCCGGGGCGGGGCAGAGCGCCGCTGCGCAGTCGCCGCCGCTCGCTCCGGGCGGTCCGAGCGGAGGCACGCCGGGCCCCGCGGCGCAGCCGCCGCCGTCCACCACATTCGGCGCGCCGCCGTAGGAGAAGCACCGTGCCGGTCGTCCTGGTCGTCGACGACGAGCCAGCCATCCGCGAGAGCCTGGCCTTCGCGCTGCGCCGCGACGGCTTCGCCATCGAGGAAGCCGCCGCGCTTCGGGACGCGGAGCAGCGCGGCGCCGGCGCCGACCTGATCATCCTCGACCTGGTGCTCCCCGACGGCAGCGGCCTCGACTTCCTCCGCGCGCTGCGGGCGCGCTCCGACGTGCCGGTGATCGTGCTCACCAGCCGCGACGAAGAGACCGACCGGGTGGTCGGCCTGGAGATGGGCGCGGACGACTACGTGCTCAAGCCGTTCTCGCCGCGCGAGGTGGTGGCGCGGGTCCGCGCGGTGCTGCGGCGATTCCGCGGCGACCGGCCGCCGGAGGAGCCGCCCCTCGAGGGTCCCGGTGGGCTACGAGTGGATGCGCGCACCCGCCGGGCCGCGCTCGCCGGCAAGGAGCTGGCGCTCTCGCGTACCGAGTTCAACCTGCTCGCCGCCTTCGTCAAGGCGCCCGGGCGCGTGTTCGAGCGCAGCCAGTTGCTCGACGCGGTCTGGGGCAGCGACGTGGTGGTGGGCGATCGCACGGTCGACGTGCACGTGAAGGCGCTCCGGCGCAAGCTGGAGGAAGCCGGCGGCGATCCGAAGCTCCTGGAGACGGTGCGCGGAGTGGGATACCGGCTGAGGGACGAGCCGTGACGCTGGGAAGGCACGGGCTGCTCGCGTTCCTGGGTCTGATCTTCGCGGTGGGCCTGCTGCTCACTCTGTTGCGCCTGGCTGCCGCCCGGCGCAGCGGGCTCTCCTTCCGGCTGCAAGTGTTCTTGCCGCTGGCCGCCACCACCCTGACGCTGTCGGCCGCCTTCGCCGTCATCGTCATCGATCGGTTCACCGCGCGCGCGTCGGTCTTCGCCCAGCGCGGCGCGCAGGACGAGGCGCGGGTGCTCGCCGAGCTGGCCTCGCGCGCGTTGGACACGCCCGGCGCCACGTTGGAGCAAGCAGCCCAGCAGCTCTCCCGCGTGCTCCCTGCTTTCACCCACAGCGAGATCGCCACTCACGTCGAGATCGCCGACGCGCAGGGGCGCACCGTGGTAGCCGTGGGCGAGGCGCAGGATCGGCCGGGGGTGCAGATCGTGGTCGCCAGCGCTCCCATCCGCGACCAGGGGTTCGTGCGGGTGCGCAAGGCCACCTTCGGCATGGTGGCCCTGATGAGCGACGTGGCGCCCAAGGTGGCGCTGCTCGCGTTCATCCTCGCGCTGGCGTCGGCGGCGGTGGCGATCCTCATCGGCCAGGCCGTGGCGGGGCCCATCGAGCGACTCACCCGGGCTGCCCAACGGGTAGCGGCGGGGGAGAGGCAAGCGGCGCTCCCCCAGCCCCGCGGGCGCGAGGTGCGCGAGCTGACCGAGGCGCTGGAGTCCATGCGGCGCGAGCTGGAGCAGCGCCACGCGCTGGAGAACTTCGTCGCCGACCTGTCGCACGAGCTGAAGAACCCGATCGCCTCGGTGCGGGCGTCGGCCGAAGTGCTCACCGAAGGGGCGGCCGACGAGCCGGAGACCGCCCGCCGGTTCGCGCTGCGCATCCGGGAGAGCGCCGACAAGCTGCAGATCCTCACCCAGGACCTCCTCTCCCTGGCCCGGCTGGAGGCGCGCGGCATCCAGGCGCAGCGCCGCAAGGTGGACCTGTGCGGCATCGCACGCGAAGCGATCGACGCGCAGGCGCCCCAGGCCGCGCGGCGGGGAGTCCGCGTCGAGCTGCGCGCTCCCGACAGCGCGCAGGTCCGCGGCGACCCGGTCTGGCTGCGGCGTGCGCTGGAGAACCTGCTGGGCAACGCCGTGCAGCACTCACCAGACGGCTCGAAGGTGCTGGTCGAAGTGTCGCCCGGCCCGTCCGGCTGGGAAGCCAGCGTCTCCGACGAGGGACCCGGCGTCGACCCGGCCATCCGCGACCGCCTCTTCGAGCGTTTCGCCACCACCCGCCACGGCCAGGGCGGCACCGGCCTGGGCCTCGCCATCGTCCGCGCCGTCGCCGAGCTCCACGGCGGCCAGGCCTCCCTCCGCCAGAGCGGCCCTCAGGGCGCCATCTTCAGCCTGAGACTCCCCCGCGCCTGAAACGCTCTACTTCTTGCGCTTCCGGCGCTTCTTCTTGTCGCCCCGCATGTACTTGTAGTCGGGCCTCTGGGTCGGCGGGGGCGCCTCGGGCGCATTGTAGGAAAGCTGCCTGTTTGCCACTGCGGCCAGAACGGCCGGATCCAGCTCCGTGGCCCCGAGAGCGCGCGCAGCATCCAGTGCCGTTCCGCTGCGTCCCTCGGCCCAGATCTTGCGCAAGGCGGCGCCCGCCTCGGCCGCGTGCCACCAATGCGCTTCCGGCGCCGGCTTGCCGTCGCTGCTTCCCGCGGCGGGGGCCGCGCCTTCCGGCCGCTTCTCCAGAACTTGCTGGATCTGCGCGGCGAGCAGGGCGCCCTGCAGCTGGGTCGCGGCGCGCAGCCATCCGTCCGCCTCGAGCGCCCAGCGTCCCGCGTCGTCGTCGCTGAGCCCGGCGAAGGTGGCCCGCTGCAGCAGCTGGCGGTAGAGGGACGCGTTCGCCTCGGCGGTCGCCGGGCCTTCGTGGCGCCGGATCTCGAACAGCACCATCGCCGCCGCCCGGCGCGCCGCCAGCAGCCGCCGCGTGGCTTGCGTGTGCACCAGGTCGTCCAGCGGCTCGCCGCGCAGCGCGGTCTGCTCCCGCAGCCAGGCGGGATCGCCGGCCAGCTCCTCGAACAGGTGCGCCACGCCCTCCGCCGCGGAGCCCGCCCCGAGCTGTGCCAGCTCCCAGCGGTGGACGTCGGTCGCCGCTGCCCCTGCCGCGCGCGCCGCCTCGTGCAGGACGGCGCGCTGCTCCTCGAACCCTCCCGTCGGCCGCACCGAGAGGCGCACGTCGCCGGGTGGATCGACCAGGAGCGCCAGCGGGCGCGCTGCCTTGGAAGGCGAGGGCTCCGCGTCGACCCGCACCTTCTTCAGATCTACGCCCACCGCCCTGAGCGTCGCCTGCGCCAGGGACCATCCCTTGCCCGGCGGGAAATGAGAATCCGCTGCCGCCGACCGGACCAGCCGGGGCAGATCGGCACGGCGGAGGCGGTCGACCGTCACCCCGAGGTTCCGCTGCGCGGTGCCCGCGACCGCCTTCTGCGTGGCCGCGTCCGTGGCAGCGAGCGTGCGCTCCGCCAGATCGGCCAGCTCCGCCGGGGTGGCCCGGTGCATCTCCGCGACCAGGTCGCCCCAGCCGGGCAGCCCGAGCCGTGCGAGCGCCTCGGCCACCGCCTTGTCCCGGGCCAGCGCGAGGGGCGCCAGCGGCTGCGCCGCTTTCGCCTCGGCCTGCGCGATCGCGGCGCGCTTCTGCGCATTCGGTTCGTCGGTGAGCAGCCGGTCCAGGTCGCGCTCGCCGCGCTCGGCCCGGGCGTCCCCGGGCGCGGCGAAGGAGAGCGCAGCGCGCGCCCGCTCCAGCGCATCGATCTCCGCGGCGGCCTCGCGGGCGACCTGCAGGGTGGCCAGCTCGCCGTGCAGCAGCCGCAGCGCCAGCTCGTCGGCCGGCTTGCGCGCGGAAGCCGCTGCGCTGGCCACCGCGGAGACTGCCTCGCGCTGGAAGAGGCGCGGATGATCCGCCAGGGCGCCCGACGGGAGTGGCCCGGACCCGGTCGTCCAACGGGTCCAGAGGAGGTCTCCCTCGGCGCGCAAGAGAGTGCGCGTCTCCTCCGACAGCTCGGCCGCGAAATCGCGCGGGTCGTCGGGAGGAGGCGGGAGGACCGGCCGCGGGCGCGCAGCGTTGCTCGGAGCAGCCGGAGCGGACGCCGGCTTGGGAGGCGCGTGCCCGCAGGCGAGCGCGCAGGCGCAGAGGAGGGTGAGCGTCTTCTTCATCCCAGACTCTCCACTCGCATCGCCGGGAGCGCGCCGCAAGAGATTTTCACCAGCCGCCGCCGTATTCGGCGGCGCTGAGCTGTATGGGCGGACGGGCAGCCGCCGCCGTATTCGGCGGCGCTGAGCTGTATGGGCGGACGGGCAGCCGCCGCCGTATTCGGCGGCGCTGAGCTGTATGGGCGATCGGGCCCTCCGGGGTACAACGAGGTCGCATGTCCGCCGACCTCCCGATGGCCCGCAGCCGGGCACGGTTCCTCCGCGCGCTGCGCGAAGGCCTCGACGCGCGCGGCTATCTCGAGGTGGAAACGCCGATCGCCGTGCCGGTCGCCGGGCAGGAGCCGCACTTGCGGCCTTTCGGTACGTCGTTCCATCCCGAGCTCCCGGTCCACCCCGGTGGGGTGGATGGGCCGCGCCGGCTGCATCTGCACACCAGCCCCGAGTACGCCATGAAGCGTCTCCTGGCCCGCGGCTACGGACGCATCTGGCAGATGGCGCGCGTCTTCCGCGACGGCGAGGTGTCGCGCTCGCACAACCCGGAGTTCACGCTGCTCGAGTTCTACGCGGCCCCGGGCGATGCGCAGACGGTCATGGCCGATCTCGAGCAGTTGGTGGTGGAGGCCGCGCGCGCGCTGCGCGGTTCGGCCTCCGCACCGGCTCGCGACGGGCACGGCCGTGGCGCGAAGGGCGCGCCGCTCGACCTGGCGCCTCCGTTCGAGCGGCTCACCTGCCGCGAGGCGTTCCAGCGACACGCGGGCTTCGACCCTCTCCCCCTCGACGTGGAGGCGCTGGCCCAGGCTGCGCGCACGGTGGGGGTCAGGCCGGCGGCCGGGTCGTCATGGGACGACGTGTTCACGCAGGTGCTGCTGGAGCGGATCGAGCCGGCGCTGGGGCTCTCGCGCCCGACCTATCTCACCGAGTACCCGGCGTCGCAGGCCGCGCTGGCCAGGCTGGTCCCGGGCGATCCCCGGGTCGCACAGCGCTTCGAGCTGTACGCGGCCGGCCTGGAGCTGGCCAACGGCTTCGGCGAGCTGAACGACGCGGCCGAGCAGCGCCGCCGCCTCGAGGCCGAACAGCGCGAGCGCGCACGGCTCGGCCGCGACGTCTTTCCGCTCGACGAGCGCTTCCTCTCCGCGCTCCCCGCCGCTCCCGACGCGGGCGGGGTCGCCGTGGGGGTCGACCGGCTCCTCATGCTGCTCACCGGCGCGAAGGAGATCGCCGACGTCCTGGCGTTTCCCGCCGCCGAGGAATACGCGCACGCGAGGCGCGCGTGATCGGGCGGGCGCTGCGGACGTTCTTCGGGATACCGCTGATCGCGCTCGCCGTGGTGCCCTTCGGCTTCTTGATCGGCCTCGCCGGAGAGGGCGAGGCGTCGGAGCGGCTGCTCCGCGGCTGGTGCCGCTTCGTGCTGTTCTGCGCCGGCGCGCGGGTCGTCGCGCGCGTCCACCCGCTCGACCGTTCTCGCACCTACGTCTTCGTCTCCAACCACACCAGCAACATCGACGTGCCGGCCATCGTCTCCGTCTCGCCCGAGCCGCTGCGGTTCATCGCCAAGCAGGAGCTGGGCAGGATTCCGCTGTTCGGCTGGGCGGCCCGGCGGATGGGGCACGTGTTCATCGACCGCCGGGATTCGCACGAGGCGGCGAAGGCGATCGGCGAGCGGATCGCGCGCGGCTTGCGCGGCGTGGGACTCTTCTTCTTCGCCGAAGGGACCCGTTCGACCACCGAGGACCTGCTCCCTTTCAAGAAGGGGGCCGCCGTGGCCGCGCTGGGGACGGGGCTGGACTGCGTGCCCATCGGCATCGCCGGAGCGCGGGACGTGCTCGCGCCGAAGGGCTTTCCGGTGTTCCGGCCCGGACGGATCGCCGTGGTGTTCGGGGAGCCCATCTCGGTGGCGGGGCACAGCCTGGAGGACCGGGATCGGTTGGTGGTGGAGCAGCGGGCGGCGGTGGAGGGGTGCGTTCGGGAAGCGCGGGAGTTGCTGGGCCGAGGGTGAGGTCGAGGTCGAGGGCGAGGTCGAGGGTAAGGTCGAGGTCGAGGTCGAGGATAAGGTAGGAGGTCGAGGGGTCAGGGGCGCATGCTAGACTTCCCTCTGTGAGCGACGCCGACGCCGCCCTGGTGCAGGGGGCCCTGGACGGCTTGGGACGGGCGCTCGGGCGGATCTCCGCCGATCCGCGGGCGCGGGAGCGCGACTCGCTGCTCGAGCCGGCTCTCGCCGGCCTGCGGAAAGCGGTGGAGAAATACAGGACGGTGACCGTGGCCGTCGAGCCCGGCGCTCTGCGGTTCGAGGGCGAGCGGGTGTACGCGGACGAGCTGGGCGCGGCCGGCTTCTGCTCGCGCCTGTACCGCGACGGAATCCGCACGCTCACCTTCGGCCGGGGACTGATGCTGCCGGAGCTGGCCGCGTTCGCGCTCGCCGCCGTGCCCGGCGGTCCGCAAGGGGACGACGACGCCGTCGCCGAGCTGTGGAAGGCCGACCTGGGGAGCATCCAGTTCACCGCCGCGCGCGGTGACCGGCTGGAGGCGGGCCACCCCGCCGCGGCAGCGTTCGCGCAGGAGGTCCGGCAGATCGCTGCGCGAGCGGGCGAGGCGGTCGAGTACGTCGACGCGGACGCCTCGCTGCTCGACCGCACCCAGCCGCCTCCTCTCTGGTCGGAGGAGCAGCACCGCAAGCACGATCCGCAGAGCTGGGGTGAGGTGGCGCGCCGTTCGGCGCTCACCATCGCGCGCATCGTCGAGGAAGATCTGGCGGGGTGGGACCTGGAGGCGCTGGAAGAGTCGTTCGCCCGCCTGCTCGACGAGATGGCTCTGCGCACCGAAGTGCCGGCGCTGGTCACCGCCCTGGAGGGAGCGGCGCGGATGGGCGGCGCTCACGCACCCGCGTTCCGCGTTTTCGTCGGGCGGCGGCTGGCCGACCCGCAGCGTCTGATCCGCGCCGCCGAGCTGGCGACGGCGCCGGTCAAGGCGGCTGCGCAGCTCGTGCCGGCCTGGACGTCGATCCTGCCCGACGACGCGGGCCCGGCCCTGATCGAGGCGCTGCGGGGCGCGCGGGAGGACGTGGCTCCGGCGTTGGCGGCCGCCGCGGCGCAGCGCTGCGGATCGTGCCCGGACGACGTCGCGGAAGTGCTTCGCGAGGGCTCCTCGGCCGCGGCTCGAGCGGCCCTCGCTTCGCTGCCCGAGGCCGATCGCGCCAGGTTGGCGGTCGAGGCGCTGGCGCACGCCGACGACGAGGTCCGCCGCCAGGCGGTCCCCCTGCTCGCCACCGATCCGGAGATCGCCGTGGAGCAGCTGTCGGCATTGCTCGACGATCCGGCTCTGCGGGCGGCCGCGGCCGAGGCGCTCTCGTCCTGCGCCCCGCCCGAGCAGGCGGCGGCGCCGATCATCGCGCGCCTCTCCGCCCGGACGTCCTCGAAGCTCCCCGACGAGGACCTGGCAGCGCTCTATCGCGCGCTGGGGCGGCTGGGCGGTCCGGCCGCGCGCGCGTTCCTCTCGGACAGGCTGGCCCGGCCCGCCCGGGGATTCCTGAAACGCCGCCGCTCGGAGCAGGAGCAGATCCTCGCCGTGGAAGCGCTGGCGGCGGACGGCTCGATGAGCGCGCTTCGTCTCCTCGACGAGGCGGCGCATCCGAAACGCGGCCACGGCGCCGCGGTGTCGGCCGCCTGCCGGGCGGCGGTCGAACGGCTGCGCTCCCGCCGGCAGGTGCGCGAGGGCCCGAAATGAAGGGACCGCGGCCGCCGCCGCCGCCGGTCGAGGTCCTTCCCCAGACCCAGGCCACCCGCGAGCATCGCCAGGAGCTGGGCGAGAAGGGGCTGGTCGCGCTCTGCGGCGTGCTCCGCAACGCCCGCAGCTACAGCTGGGAGCACGACGTGTTCAGCTCACAGCTCGATGCACTGCAGCAGGCCATGCTGGAGCTGCTCGGCACCGACGGCGCCTTCGAGATGGATCTCGCGGGCGACGCCTTCCACGTCAACGGGCAGCCGATCCGGCTCCAGCCCGCCTCCGTCCCGCTGGCGGCCGCGCTCCGCACCGAGCTCCGGCACCGCGGGGTGACCGGGATCCGCGCCTCGCTCGCTCCGCCGAAGACCGACCTGCGCCTGCTCCTGCGCCTCTTCCGGCCGGCGCCTCCTCCGCGGCTGGAGGAGCGCGGCGATCCCGCCCGGCCCTTCGAGGTGCTCCGGCTCCGGCTCGGCACCGAGGCGGCGCAGGCGGGCCTGGCGGAGCGGACGGAGAAGCTCGCCGAGGCGTACGCCTCGGCCGCGGCCTTCGTGAACCAGACCATCCAGCAGCTCCGGATGGGCGCCGCGGCGCTGCCGGTGCGGACCGCCGCGCGGATCGTCCAGGACCTCGTCGACCTGCAGCGGTCGATGCCGATGCGCTTCCTGGCCCTGGCGCGGGTGAAGCTGCCGGAGAGCGATCGCTACTGGGGCGTGCACGCCGCCAACGTGGCCGTGCTCGCGATCACGTTCGGCTCCCGGCTCGGCCTCTCCAAGAGGAGGCGCCACGACCTGGGGATGGCCGCCCTCTTCCACGACGTGGGCATGGCGGCGATTCCCAAGACCGTGCTGCAGAAGTCGGGCAAGCTGGACGAGAAGGGGCTGCGGGCGGTGAAGGCGAGCCCCCTCCTCTCCGCGCGCGCCATCCTCCGCGAAGGCGAGGTGACCGCGGCCGCGCTGGAGCGCGCCCAGGCCGCGTACGAGTGCCATCTCGACCTGGTTCCGGGCGAAGGCCTGGTGCCCGAGATCGGGCTCCCGGGGCGGATCCTGGCCATCTGCGAGTCCTTCGACGCGCTCACCACCACCCGGCCCTTCCGCGGCGCGCTCGGCCTGCGGGAGGCGACGCGGATCATGACCAGCGAGCAGCTCTTCCGGTTCGATCCGCAGCTGGTGGACCTGTTCGTCGGCGTGGTGGTGCGGATGCTCGCGGCTATAGCGCCCGGAGGATCAAACACTTGAGGTAACGGGTCTCCGGCACCCCGAGCAGCGCCGGGTGATCGCGGGCCGCGCCGCGCCGCTCGATGATCTGCACCGATCGGCCCGCGTCGGCGGCAGCCCCGAGCACGGTGCGCTCGAACGCCGCCTCGTCGACGTGGAACGAGCAGCTCGCGGTCACCAGCACGCCGCCCGGGGAGAGCAGGTGGAAGGCGCGCAGGTTGATCTCCTTGTAGCCGCGCAGCGCCGCGGCGAGCGACGCCTTGTTCTTGGCGAAGGCGGGCGGGTCGAGCACGATGGTGTCGTAGACCTGCCCTTCGTCGGCCTGGTCGCGCAGCAGGTCGAAGGCGTTGGCCACCTGGAAGGTCACGTTCGTGGCGCCGTTGAGCGCGGCGTTGCGCCGTCCTTCCTCGGCGGCGCGCTCGCTGATGTCGACCGCGGTGACGCTCTCGGCCCGCCGGGAGAGGTGCAGCGCGAAGGCGCCGCCGTAGGTGAAGCAGTCCAGGGCGCGCCCCCGTGCGTAACGCCCCGCCTCGATGCGGTTCTCCGCCTGGTCCAGGAAAGCGCCGGTCTTCTGGCCTTCGAGGAGGTCGGCGATGAGGCGCACTTCGCCCTCGAGGAATTCGACCGGCCCCGGCTCCGCCCCGCGCAGAAGGCCCTTGCGCAATGGAAGGCCTTCGTGGGCGCGGACTTTGACGTCGTTGCGCTCGACGATCGCGCGCGGTTTCCAAACTTGCTGCAGGACGTCGGCGAGCAGCTCGCGCCGCGCGTCGGTCGCCTCGATCAACGTCTGCACGACCAGGCAGTCGGCGTAGCGGTCGACCACCAGGCCTGGAAGGAGGTCCGCCTCTCCGTGCACCACGCGGCCCGCGTGGCGCAGCTCGGGATCGGGGGCCGCCGCGTCGCGCAGCGCCCTCGCCTGGGCCAGCCGCCGGGCGAAGAACGCCTCGTCGATCGCCTCGTCCTCGCGGGTGAGCAGCCGGACCGAGATCTGGCTCTGCTTCCCGTAGAACGCCTTGCCCGCGAACCAGCCGCGCTCGTCGACGAGCCGCACCACCTCGCCTCCCTTGAGCGCCGCCGGAGCACGCACGTCGCTGCGGTACACCCAGACGTGGCCGGAGCGGAGCCGGTCGAGGCCGCGCCGCGAGAGCGTGACTTCGGATTCAGCCGCCGCCGATAGGGCGGCGCTGTGTTTCTCATAGCGGGGCGTTTCGGGATGTGTTGTAGCGCCGTGTCGGCCAGCCATGGCGGGACTCTATAACGACTTTTGTGTACGCTCCGGCGCATGAACCTCCTCGAGAACCTGGCGCAGAGCGGACCGTTGCTCCGCGGGGCGGTCGGCCGGGGACACCTGCGCGTGCTGAAGTCCATGCTGGGGCCCGCGTTCCGGGGCCTCATCCAGCAGCGCGGCAGGCACGAGCCGCACACCCAGATGGCGCTCGGCTACAGCGCCGTGTTCGACTGGCGCTACCAGCGCACCGAGCCGCAGCTCGCCCGCCTCTACGAGGCGGCCAAGGTGTCGCAGTGGAACGCGACGAAGGATCTCGATTGGTCGATCTCCGTGGACCCCGAGGACCCGGAGAAGCCCATCGTCCCCGATTCATTCCTGCCGCTCGCCAGGTATCCCGGCTATCAGAAGCTCGGAGCCCGGGAGAAAGCCCGCCAGCGCCATCTGGTCCTGGCGTGGATGCTCTCGCAGTTCTTGCACGGCGAGCAGGGCGCCTTGTTCGCGGCCTGCCAGGTCACGGAGGCGGTGCCGTGGCTGGATGCCAAGCTGTACGGCTCGACCCAGGCGGTGGACGAAGGACGGCACGTCGAGACCTTCCACCGCTACCTGACCGAGAAGCTGGAGAAGCTGTACGAGATCAACGACAACCTGTACGTGATCGTCGACGCTCTCATGAGCGACGCGCGCTGGGACATCAAGTTCCTCGGCATGCAGATCATGATCGAGGGCCTGGCGCTGGGCGCCTTCTGCCATCTGCGGCAGCACACCCAGGAGCCGCTGTTGCGGCAGCTCCTCACCTTCGTGATCACCGACGAGGCGAGGCACGTGCACTACGGCGTGCTCGCCCTGCAGAAGTTCTACGAGACCGAGCTGAACGAGCGGGAGCGGCGCGAGCGGGAGGACTGGGCCTTCGAAGTCTCGCTGCTCCTGCGCGACCGGTTCCTCGCGCACGAGTTCTACGAGGAGCACTGGGCGCACGCGATGAGCCGGGCGGAATGGGACCGCTACATGCTGGAGTCGGAGACGATGGCGCTCTTCCGCGGCACGATGTTCAAGCGAGTCGTCCCCAACTTGAAGCGGATCGGCCTGCTCTCGGATCGGTCTCGCCCGCGCTATGCGGAGGCGGGCCTGCTGCAATACGAGCACCTGCGCGCCGCGCCCGAGCTCACCGCAAAGGACCTGCTCGAGGATCGTTGACAGTCGCCGCCGATCGGGCGGCGCTGCGCTTTCGTTGGGAGACACCATGCTCGCACTCGCCCTCGTCGCCGCCGCCGCATCGACCACCGACGCCTATCTCGACCAGTCCCGCGCCCGGTGGGAAGGGCTGTCCCGGCAGCTCTGGGAATACGCCGAGACCGGTCTCCACGAGGACAAGTCGGCCGCTGCCATCGCGGAGCTGCTGCAGAAGGAAGGCTTCAAGGTCGAGCGCAATGTGGCCGGGATGCCCACGGCGTTCGTCGCCACGGCGGGAAGCGGGTCGCCGGTGGTCGCCATCATGGCCGAGTACGACGCGCTGCCGGGGCTGTCGCAGAAGCCGGGCGAGGCGAAGAAGGACCCGGAGAAGGAAGGCGCGCCCGGGCACGGCTGCGGGCACAACCTGCTCGGCACGGCCGCCGTCGCCGCCGCGGTGGCCGCCAACCACGCCCGCATCGACCAGAAGCTCCCCGGGACGATCCAGATCTTCGGCACGCCGGCCGAGGAGTTGCTGCTCGGCAAGGTGTTCATGCTCAAGGCCGGCGCCTTCGACAAGACGGACGTGGTGCTTTCCTGGCATCCGGAGAGCGCGAACCAGGTGGTCACCCGGCCGCGGCTGGCGCTCACTGCCACCGAGGTGGAGTTCTTCGGCAAGACGGCGCACGCGGCCGCCTCGCCCTGGCTGGGCCGCAGCGCGCTCGACGCGATGGAGCTGTTCGACCTGGCCATGGCGCTGATGCGCGAGCACATCCAGCCCACCGCGCGCATCCACCGGGTGATCAAGGACGGGGGGAAGGTCCCCAACGTGATCCCCGATTACGCGAAGATCCAGACCTGGCTGCGCGACCAGACGGGCGCGGCGGTCGAGGATCTCCTCGCCCGCATGCGCAAGGCGGCGGACGGCGCGGCGCTCGCCACCGAGACGCGGGCCAAGGTGACGCTGCTCGCCTCGACGCGCGACCCGCTCAACAACCAGGTCGTCGGACGGGTGATGCAGAAGGAGATGGACCGCATCGGTCCCCCGAAGTTCGACGAGAAGGACCAGGCGTTCGCCAAGGCCCTGCAGAAGGAGATCGGCGTCGAGCAGGCCGGCCTGGCGACCGACGTGGTCCCGTACGGCCCCAACCACGGCGGCACCGCCTCGTCGGACCTGGGCGAGGTCAGCGCCGCGGTGCCGCTCGCCGAGCTGAACATCGTCGCCCGCCCCATCGGCACCGCCGCCCATCATTGGGGGCAGACCGCGTGCGCGGCACACCCCATCGGCCTGCGCGGAATGGCCGTCGCGGCGAAGGTGCTGGGTGCGTCCATGTTGGATCTCCTCTCCGATCCGAAGGAGGTCACCGCGGCGAAGGAGGAGTTCCAGAAGGCCACGAAGGGAAAGCCGTACCAGAGCCCGCTGGCACAGGACGCCAAGCCCGTCGTGTACTAGACCGTCGATGGGAGCATCTCGGTCACGGCGTTTGCAGCGTCGCTGACATCTGCGAATTCTATCAGCGAGGTCTTTGCCAGCGGATTATGAGAAACACGGTTCGCGAACCCGCGGCGCCTACCACCCAGCGGCAGCGTCTATGGCTTCCAGATCCCGATGTGTGCCAGGAACGGAAGGAGTGGAACTACTGGCACGCGCCAAAGGCCACATGCCGTCGAGAGCGACATCTTGGTCGGCTTGTCTTTGTGATCTTCCGTGATGACGGTCGCTGGGCGACCGCCATCCATAATGGCGACGGCGAGCTCGATGACGTAGGGGTCCGCTTGCTCAACGCCGGTCGTTTTCTCCGTGTCGACGACGAGATGCACGCGCTTCAGTAAGACCGTGAGTCGCTGCAAATCAGTGGCGTATCGGCACGCATGCTTCTGGTGTTTCTTTGCCCAGTGGAACCAGGGTTCGGACTCCTCACCTCCGGAGCCGCGTTCGAGCTCTTCAACGACCTGACGCTGGTAGACTAGATGGTTGCTGGCAACGAGCGCACTGAGACCTTCCAGGCAGCGCGGACGGACGAGTCTAGGGACGCTCTCCTTGATCTTCAGAATAGAAGAAGTGTCGATCACCCAGACTCGATCGGACTCGCCGCCAATCATCGGTTCCCGGTGCCCTCGGCCCAGGCTTGTAGCTCATCGAGATCGTGGTCCGGGACGTCGAGGTAGTCGATGACGTCCGTTCTATCGAGAACCTCCGCCCGGACGCCGCGGAAATAAAGGCTGGTCGCACGCCGACCGAATTGGTCTCGGCGAATCCTGGCGCGATTGCGCGGTTCATCTGCGGGAGGACCATGACCTTTCTTTTCGTCAACAGCCGGCGGGATCGCTTTGTAGAGGTCCCACCCTGAGACTTGAGCCTCGATCAGCTTCAGCGCCGCTGCACGAACACTGACGCGTAGGCGTCGTGCAACGCGCGCAGCAATCGCGAGGTCCGTAATCTTTCGGCCAGCGACCCAGCCAACAGAGTTCAGCACCGCGCGCAGCAGGTCCGCCGGCATCAGAAGATGCGCGGCAAATTGCTCGCACCACCGCTCCGCAAGGTCGGTCGGTGTGCCTAGCTTCGTGGCTTGCTGTACGCACGCCGAGCTCGTCTTCGTCACAAGGTGCCCGAGCTCGTGGAACATCGAAAAGATGCGCGCCTCGTGGTTCCACGCTGAATTGATAGCGATGACTGGAAGGCGCTCCTCCCAAATCGAGAAGCCACGGATCGAGGCGCTGCCCATTGGGAGCGAAAAGACGACGATACCGCGTTCCTCGAGGGCGGCACGCCACGACCGCAGAGCCGCCGCTGAACTGGACCACTTCAGCTGCTGCTCTGGTGAGATGCCGATCCACTCGCGCAACGCCCGCGCAGCGCTCTCCGCCGACGTACTGGGGAGCTCGAACGCGGGCATCTGAACGGTAGTCCCATCTAGTTGATCGACGAGCCACGACAGCAACCGCTGCTGCCGCATCGCTTCGCGGATGCTCTTGCGTTCTTCTGGATTGAGTGATGTCCGTGGATCGTCGGCCGGATGCCGGAACTTCACAGTGGGTGTTTCGAGCGCCGGCGGCTGGGGCAGGAAAAATGTGGCGAACGGGCGCTTCAACGCGTTCGCGGCGGCGCGCAGCTCTGAGACGGACGGTTTCGACTTGCGCGCGAGCCAGGCTTCTACGTCGGCACCGACGCGCGCGGACAACTCCCTGGCGGTCAACCCGGATTCCGAGATCGCCCAGCGGAGCACCTCGGGGTTGATGGTCAGGGCGGCCATGGCTATGTCCTGAGTGTACACAGTAGCAGCGCTCGATCTTCGGGGTCACGTTCCTTCCGTTCACGGCGAGCGAGGGTACAGGCAGGGGCTGACATCGAGGCCCAACGGGCCGGGGAGCGGGTATCGGAATGACAATTCTCGTGATCCACCGCAATCTACGTCAGGTGACCGATGCCGCGCGGGAGAGAAATGGATTAGTGCTGAATTCAATGGGACGGCGGAAGGGGCAGCTGGCGTTCGAGTTGAAGTATCGTGGGCGCGGTGGAAACCGCGAGGGAGCGGGGCGGCCGAAGAAGCCGGGCGCCGGTGTGCCGCACACGCGCAGACCCGACCTGGCTGCGCGGCATCCGGTGCACGTCACCGCTCGGGTTCGGGACGAGGCGGCGCGGCTACGGAGCCGGGCGCTCTGCCGCGTCATCCTCCACGCGCTCGGCGCGGGGAGGGAGCGCGATGGGTTCCGGCTGGTGCACTTCACCGTGCAGAGCAACCACGTGCACCTGATCGTCGAGGCGCGCGATGCGATGGCGCTCGCTCGTGGAATCCAGGGGCTCGCGATCCGCATCGCACGAGCCGTGAACCGCGCGCTGGAACGGCACGGCAAGGTGTTCGCCGATCGTTATCACGCGCATACTCTCCGTTCGCCCACCGAAACGGCCAACGCAGTCGCGTACGTGCTCGGCAACGCGCATATCCACGCGGCGCGCAGAGGTCGGCCCATTCGCCCTGACGCGATCGATCCTCTCAGCTCCGCGGCGAATCGGCAGCTCGTCGCCCAACCGCACACGTGGCTGCTGCGCATTGGGTGGACGCTCGGCCTTCCGTCCGGCTAGTACCTCCGGCCGAAAGTTCGTACCGGGTTTGAATATCGTGATCCCCGGCGAATCGAAGCGGGCAAATGAGCCGCTCGATCGCTTCGAGAATCCACATCGCCCCGCCGATCCGCGCCAGGTTGGAGAGATTGGCGCGTAGCGCAACCGCCCCGCGACGCCTGGTGCGCCTGGTGGACCGCGCCAGCATCGTACTGGCAGCGGCAGCAGGGCAGAGCAACGCCGAGATCGCGCGCATCCTCGGCTTTACCGAGAAGACGGTGCGCAAATGGCGCAACCGCTTCGCTGCATGCAGCACGCGCGCCGCTCTCGACGATAGCCAGCGGAGCGGGCGGCCCGAGTCGATCCCCGTCGAAATCCGTTGTGAGCTGATGATGATGGCGTGCGACCACCCACCCGAGATCGCGCTGCGGGACATCTGGACATACACCTCGCTCGGCGAGTGCCTGAGGCGGAATACCGGCTGGCGCATCAGCCAGAGCGAGATCGGCCGCATTCTGCGCGCCGAGGACTTCCGCCCCCATCGCATGCGCCTGTGGCTCCACAGCCCGGATCCCGACTTCCGCGAGAAAGTCCGCGTCATCTGCCAGCTCTACGCGCAGCCACCTGCCGGCGCCAACGTGGTGTGCATCGACGAGAAAACCTGCATGCAGGCTCTCGAACGCAAGCATCCCGGCCGCCGCCCAGCTCCGGGCCGCGCCGGCCGCCGCGAATTCGAGTACGTCCGCCACGGCACGCGCACTCTGCTCGCCGCCTACGACATCAAGACGGGCCGCGTCTTCGGGCAATGCCGCGCTCGGCGCACGGCCGAAGATCTCCGCCAGTTCATGGAGGCGCTCGCCGGGGAATATCCCACCGGCGAGGTCTACGTCGTCTGGGACAACCTCAACATCCATCACGGCGACGCCTGGCGCCGGTTCAACCAGCGCCACGGCGGACGTTTCCACTTCGTCTACACACCGCTGCACGCCTCCTGGGTCAACCAGGTCGAGATCTGGTTCGGCATCCTGCAGCGGCGCGTGCTCAAGCACGGCGACTTTCGCACTCCCGACGCGCTGGCGGCGCGAGTCATGGCCTTCATCTCGCACTGGAACCGGCGCGAGGCGCACCCCTTTCGCTGGACTTTTCGCGGCCGCTTCACGCAGCATCCCGACAAGCTCGCCGCCTGAACGCGCGGCGCGCCGCGCCGATGCCCAAACACCAAGCCGAAAAGTCGGACGCTGCCCAAGTCGAGCGTTTCCTGCGCGACCGCGGCTTGCGTCACCTGCGCGCGCGCCATCGAGGCGACCTCGTCACCATCGAGTCCGGACCTGCCAAGGACCCATGGCCGCATGCTCGCATCCGACGCGTCGGCGTGCACGTCTGGCAACTCGAAATGGCGACGCACACAGGGCGTTGGGAACCGACTCCCCTGCGCGGCTTGCAGGAGCAGTTGCTCTCCATGCTAGTCGACAAATTCGGCTGGACTCTTCAGTCTATCGAATGACCCGGTACGGACTTCCGATCGGCTGT